>Ga0210040_10000139_pt1 | contig 141565 bp, 110 predicted proteins | sample CryGeyCG12114_NA_FD_185462 | JGI IMG/M metagenome (GOLD analysis project Ga0210040, IMG submission 185462) | Groundwater microbial communities from aquifer - Crystal Geyser CG19_WC_8/21/14_NA (SPAdes) (version 2) | ecosystem: Environmental > Aquatic > Deep subsurface > Groundwater | place...
AAAAAGGGCAAGCCCTGGAACAGGAATTAGCCGCCGAAGGCAACAAGGTAAAGGGTTACCGCTCGGATGCCTCCGATTTTGCCCAGGCCGAAAAACTGGTAGATGACGTGGTAAAAGATTTTGGCCGGTTGGATATATTGGTAAATAATGCCGGTATCACCAAAGACGGCTTGCTCATGCGCATGACCGAAGAACAATGGGATGCCGTACTCAACACCAATTTAAAATCGGTTTTTAACCTGACGAAAGCGGCTACCAAGCCCATGATGCGCCAAAAAAGTGGTTCTATCATCAACATGACTTCGGTAGTAGGCATTAAAGGCAATGCCGGCCAGGCCAACTATGCCGCCTCCAAAGCTGGTATTATTGGCTTTACCAAATCGGTGGCCCTGGAGCTAGGTTCGCGTAATATCCGCAGCAATGCCATTGCCCCTGGCTTTATAGAAACCGAAATGACCGGTGAATTAAATGCGGAAGTGGTTGAAGGCTGGAAACAAGCTATTCCGTTAAAAAGAGCCGGTTCACCCGAAGATGTAGCCAACTGTACCGTATTCCTGGCCTCCGATTTATCTACTTATATTTCCGGCCAGGTAGTACAGGTAGATGGCGGTATGCTGACGTAGTTGCCATTTAGGGAAAATAATAAATGGATAAATAATAACACTTATGTTAGAATTTAACAAAAGGCAAAAGAAAACTTTTAAGTACTTAAGTGTAGCTACAGTTATCTGTTGGGCAAGTCTTTTTCTTGTGAAATTCTATCCATCTTTTGAGCTTTTAATAATTTTTGTTCCATTAATATTTGGACTCGCTCTTAATTACAGCAATAAAGATTATCTAAAAAACCAATCCAGCATTGTTATTCCATTTTTATTTGCGCTAGTATATTTCTGGGGCACTCTTCCATTTTACAACTTTAGCAGGATACTTTTTGAATCTAAGTTTTTAGACTTCGCTTTTGGATGTATGTCTGCTTTTATTTTAGTTTTTTTAGTTACAAAACTGACGTTAAAGAATATCCAAATTGGTTATTATCAAATATTATTGATTATAACTTCACCGTTTCTGTGTATTCGAATTATATATTTTCTATTGGAAGTACCTCCAGCAAGCCTACTTTCCAATGCTCATATTGTAGTTCTATTTTATCAAATTTTTATGACTATAATAATTATATCTTCTATGAAAGAAGTTATTGCAGCAGAGAAACAAACTAAATTAATTATTAACAAAAAATATATACCCCTAACCACACCTAAAAAGCACTAAAGCACTTTTTAGCCACTGCCCGTTAATTGTCAGCTGTAATTTGTTTTAGCGATTAGTTTTAGACATTCTGTTTTACTTTATTTATATTTGAAAAAGCAGCGCAGGTTTTTAGGCCTGCGCTGCTTTTTTATGGCTATTTATAAAAATATTATTTAAGGAATTTATTCGTTTACGATAATATCTTCTATTTTCGAATAACGACGAACGATTAACGAACAACTCCATTTTGGGTCAATATAGTTTACTTACTACTTACTCGCCCTGGCTTTTAGTGGCTTGTCTAGCGGCCGGGGCGCTTTATACCTGGTTATTATATTCGAAGAAAACGCCTTGGTCGTCGCGTATTAATTATGTACTGGCAGCACTGCGTTTTGTAGTGGTCAGCTTTTTATGCTTTTTACTGTTGGGGCCTTACTTTAAAGCCATTACCAATACCGTTGAAAAACCAACTATTGTGGTAGCGGTAGATAATTCACAGTCGGTGGGCCTCTTCACGAATAAAAACACCTTAGCTTCGGTTACTGACAAATTAAACCAGGTTGTCCGTAATTTGCAGGACGCGGATTTGCAGGTAGATATTAAAACCCTGGATTTGCAACCCCAGGGCCCCGCTGATTTATCCGGCATAAAATACGACAACCCCGTTACCAACCTCGATGAATTACTCACCAATGTGCAGGCGGTTTATCAGAATAAAAACCTGGCTGGCGTAGTATTGTTATCCGACGGCATCCAGAACCAAGGCAAATCCGCCGCTTTTTCCGATTTTAACTTTACTATTTATCCGGTTGCCGTGGGCGATACCGTTCTGAAAAAAGATATTGCAATCCCGGGCTTACTGTATAACAAAATTGCGTACAGCGGCAATAAATTCCCGTTGGTAGCCGAAGTAGCCAGTGAAGGTTTCTCCGGAGCAGCTACAGTATTGCTGAAAGAAAACGGCCGGGTGCTGGATCGCAAAAATGTAAATCTTAGCTCAAATAGCCAAGCCGTGCGGGCCGAGTTTAATTTAACCGCCAACCAACCCGGTAAAAAACACTACGAAATCACGGTATTGCCCCAGAAAGGCGAATTCACCACCCTAAATAATACCAAACACGCTTACGTGGAGATTATTAAAGGTAAGCTGCGGATTTTGATTGCCGCTGCCGCCCCGCACCCGGATATTAAAGCTTTGCGCGCCGCCATCGAAACAAACGAAAACTTCGAGACCGAACTGTATATTCCGGGTATCTTTCCTTTGAAACAAGAAGCATACGATGTGGCTGTTTTGCACCAGTTACCTTCCCGGCTGCCGGCCGCTAACGAAGCGCTAACTTTTGTGCAACAAAAAAAGATTCCGGCTTTATATATTATTGGCGGCACCACCGATCTGAACGCATTTAATGAATTACGCGCCGGTGTAGCCATTAACCGCCGCGGAAATCAAACGGACCAGGTGACACCCGCTTTAAATCCGGCTTTCAAGAAATTTCAGGTAGACGAAGAAGCTTCTGCCGATTTCAATAAATATCCCCCGGCGGAAGTTCCCTTTGCTGATTTTGCCTTAGCCCCCAATACCGAAACCATTCTGTACCAACAGGTAGGCCAGGTAAAAACGAGCAAACCACTGCTCTTATCCCAGATTAACAACGACAAACGCAGCGCCGTACTGGTGGCCGATGGCATCTGGCAATGGCGCTTAACCGAAGCTGTTGCCTCCGAAAAGCCCGCGGCATTCGATAACCTGATGGTGAGTACCATGCAGTTACTAACGGCGCAGCAAAACCGGAAACGCTTAAACGTGTACCCGGTGCAGGACGAATATTTGGTAGCGGATGATATCCGTTTTGAAGGCGAAGTGTATAATACCGTTTTCGAAAAAATATACGGCCAGGAAATCACCTTGCGCATCCGCGACGAAAAAAACAAAACCCGGTCTTTTTCCTTTATCAACGGCGAAGGTTTTTCGGGCTTAAACATTGGTAACTTACCGGGAGGCGTTTATTCTTACACCGCCAGTACCGTGCTGGACGGCAAAACCGAGCAGGATAAAGGCGAATTTGTAGTACAGGATTTACAACTGGAAGCCCTCAATGCCTTAGCCGATCATGATTTATTGCACCAATTGGGTCAGAAAACCGGTTCCCACTTGTATTACCCCAACCAGACCGAAAGTCTCCAGGCCGATATTTTAAAAGCCGATTACAAAAACATTATCTACGAAAACGAAAAGCTCGAAGACCTGATTAATCTGAAATGGTTGTTCTTTGCTATTATGCTCTTAGTTTCGACGGAGTGGTTCCTGCGCAAGTATTACGGTAGTTATTAATTTTGTCCATAATAATCAGTAAGCAGTTATCAGTAAACAGTTATCGGTAAATAGGCAACAGTCGACAGATTATAGACCACAGAAAGTTTCAGGAATCAACTTTTTCGTATCCTTTTATAATCATGCGGTAGCCAGCGCCTGCTATTTTAAAAAAATTGTTTACTGATCACTGTCGACTAATAAAAAAATGGCCTATCAATACATTCTCCTCAACAAACCTTTCGAAGTACTCACCCAGTTTACCGATGAGCAGGGACGCAAAACCCTGAAGGATTTTGTCCCGGTGCCCGGTATTTACCCGGTGGGGCGGCTGGATTACGACAGCGAAGGTTTGGTATTATTAACGGACGATAAAGTGCTCCAGCATAAATTATCTAATCCTAAATTTAAGATCGAAAAAACTTATTGGGCGCAGGTAGAAGGCATCCCAACGGAAGAAGCGGTAGCTCAATTAAGAGTGGGCGTTGTTATTCAGAATATAAAAACCTTACCGGCTCAAGTCCGGCTCCTGCCCGCAGAACCCGCTGTTTGGGAACGCTCCAAACCCATCCGCTTTCGGCAAAATATTCCTACCAGCTGGCTCGAAATAAAAATTACCCAGGGCATGAACCGGCAGGTTCGCAAAATGACGGCAGCCGTGGGCTTTCCTACTTTACGTTTAATCCGGCAAACTATTGGCCCATTTACTTTAGGCACCTTAACTCCCGGCGAATACCGCCCCCTCACTCCTACCGAAATAAAACGCCTCCGTTCCGGTTCCTAATAATGCATTGCGTAACATTATTCGTTCTTAAAGGGTAAGAATATACTTTTCTGTCAGTCTTGTATTATTCTGGTTAGGCTACAAAGTATAAAATAGAAGCATAGTCAGAAAGCACTTAATAGTTTGTGGCAAAGGTGACAATCTGTCACAGAAAAACCGCTTTTTTAGGGCTGGCACATACCTTGTTAAGTATCCGGTAACAACTAAAACTGTGAAATAAGAATTTAACATATATAAAAAATGGGAAAAATAATAGGAATTGACTTAGGTACTACCAACTCGTGCGTGGCCGTAATGGAAGGTAACGAACCCGTGGTAATACCCAACAGCGAAGGCCGTAGAACTACCCCTTCTATTGTGGCTTTCCTGGACAATGGCAATGGAGAACGTAAAGTAGGTGATCCGGCTAAACGGCAGGCAATCACTAACCCACAAAATACCATCGCTTCCATCAAGCGTTTTATGGGTCGGGGTTACTCCGAAGTTACCGGCGAAACCTCACACGTATCTTATAAAGTAGAAAGCGGCAGCAACAACACCGTTCGGGTAAAAATTGGTGACCGCCAGTATACACCGCAGGAAATTTCGGCCATGGTATTGCAGAAAATGAAGCAAACCGCCGAAGATTATTTAGGTACCACCGTAACCGAAGCAGTTATTACCGTACCAGCTTACTTCAACGATGCCCAGCGTCAGGCTACCAAAGAAGCCGGTGCGATTGCAGGTTTAGAAGTAAAACGGATTATAAACGAACCAACCGCTGCGGCTTTGGCTTACGGCTTGGACAAACAACATAAAGACCAGAAAATTGCTGTTTACGACTTAGGAGGGGGTACATTCGATATCTCAATCCTGGAATTAGGCGACGGCGTTTTCGAAGTATTATCTACCAACGGCGATACCCACTTAGGAGGGGACGACTTTGACCAGGTAATTATTGCCTGGTTAGCCGATGAGTTTAAAGCCGAAGAAAACATGGATCTGCGTACTGATCCGATGGCTTTACAACGTTTAAAAGAAGCCGCTGAAAAAGCTAAAGTTGAGTTATCCAGCTCGAACGAAACGGAGATTAACTTACCTTATATCACCGCTACTCAAACTGGTCCGAAACACTTAGTGCGTAAATTAAGCCGTGCTAAATTCGAATCTTTAGCCGATGATTTGGTTCGTCGCTCGATGGAACCTTGCCGTCAGGCCTTGAAAGATGCCGGTTTATCGACTGCGGATATTGATGAGGTAATCTTAGTGGGTGGTTCTACTCGTATTCCGCGTATCCAGGAAGAAGTAGAAAAATTCTTCGGTAAAAAACCTTCTAAAGGCGTAAACCCGGACGAAGTGGTAGCGATTGGGGCTGCTATTCAAGGTGGGGTATTAACCGGGGAAGTTAAAGACGTATTGTTGTTAGACGTTACGCCGCTTTCTTTGGGTATCGAAACAATGGGTGGCGTGATGACCAAACTGATCGAGTCGAATACCACGATTCCGACCAAAAAATCAGAAACGTTCTCGACAGCTTCAGATAACCAGCCTTCAGTAGAAATTCACGTATTGCAAGGTGAGCGCCCAATGGCCCGCGATAACCGTACAATTGGTCGTTTCCACTTAGCTGATTTACCACCGGCCATGCGGGGTGTGCCGCAAATTGAAGTAACCTTCGATATTGATGCCAACGGTATTCTGCACGTATCGGCCAAAGATAAAGGTACCGGTAAAGAGCAAAAAATCCGGATTGAAGCTTCTTCCGGTTTATCCGAATCTGAAATTGAGCGGATGCGCAACGAGGCAAAAGCCAACGAAGAAGCCGACAAACGCGTGAAAGAAGAAATTGAGAAGCTGAATGCCGCTGACTCCATGATCTTCCAAACTGAGAAACAATTGAAAGAATACGGCGATAAACTTTCGGCTGGTAACAAATCGGCTATCGAAAGTGCTTTGACACAATTGAGAACCGCTCATGGTAGCAAAGATTTAGCCGGGGTGGATGCCGCCATGGAGCAAATTAACGCTGCCTGGCAAGCCGCTTCTCAGGAAATGTACGCTGCTACGCAAGGTGCCGGCGGACAACCCGGTGCAGACGGTGGATTCGGCGGTGCCGGTTTCGGTGGCGACGAACAAGGCCAACCTGGTAGCAATGGTAATGGCCAAGGCCATACCGATAATGTGACCGATGTTGATTACGAAGAAGTAGACGGCAACCGTTAATTTTCTATAAATTGTTATTCCAAAAGCCTTTCTGATTTTTCAGAAAGGCTTTTTTGTTTAAGTCCGGTATTTTAAAATGTAACATTTTATCACTTTACCACCACCTACAACCAAAATAAAATAAGTAAACAGACCCAAGTAGCAAGATATAAGTAGCAGGACTTTTTCTAATCATAAAGTATTAATTCTCATTTAGCCTGCCAATAATATCCTATATATAATATAAGTTTGATTTTGTCCTTTTACTTACCGAAGCTTTTCAGTATTAATAAATAAGGTCGCCTGTTCCGCTTCATAAAATAAAAATCTGGCGCATTAACTGCCATTTTTCACCGGGATTTACACCGGGTAAAGCTTGCTGATATTGCCACAACAGCGTTTCCCATTCCTGCACTTTTGGGTTAGCCGCATCCAGTTGGGCTTTTTCTTCAAAGCTAAAATTTTCGGATACTTCCATTATCATAAAAAGCCGGCTTTGCCACCGGTATATTTCCATGTGTTTGATACCGGCACTTTTGATGCTTGCCAGAATTTCGGGCCAAACCGCCTGGTGGTATTGCTCATACGCCGCAATCAGGTCCGGATCATCTTTTAAATCTAAGGTTAAACAGTAGCGGTTCATTTTACAAGTTTTGTTTTAGCTGATTCTTCAGTATAAATGTAGCTTATGGCAGGAAGATTATAAAAGTTATATTATTACTAATTTCCGGTAAGTGAATGAACCAGATCAAACTAAATAGCAGCTATTTGGTTATTTGCCTTAACTATTTTTAAATCATTATATTAAATACAATTTAGTCTTGATACTTATATCTTAATACCTGAGTCTGTTTACTTAAATATTATTATGGTTAAACTATACCCCTACCTGCCTTGTTAAAGAACATGAGCTATTTTAAACCTATTTTCGCCCCTGCCCCTTATTACTTTATTCTTTTTTTGTTGCTGGTTAGCTCCTGCGATACCGGCCGGGTTAAAACCCGGCAAGCTGCCGTTTCTGCTTATACTACCAAAACTCCGCATCCGGACGGTACCGGTAAAGTATATCGGGGCCGCGAAATTGCCCACGTGATGAGTGCCTCCGGAGCCAACTGGCTGGAACGCGATACCCGGCAGGAAGAAGAAAATGTGACTTTAGCCATTTCTAAATTAGACTTAAAAAGCAACAGCGTAGTAGCCGATATTGGCGCGGGCACTGGTTACTATTCCTTCCGGATTGCTTCTAAAGTACCACAAGGAAAAGTATACGCGGTAGAAGTACAAAATGAATTTATTGCAGCCCTGGAAATCCGCAAAAAAGAACTGGGCTTAGCCAACGTAGAAGTAGTAAAAGGTACCAGCCAATCGCCCAATCTCCCGGCGGCATCGGTTGATTTAGCCATTATGGTTGATGTGTACCACGAACTGGAATACCCGCAGGAAATGCTCCAAGCCATCCACCAAGCCCTTAAACCCACCGGAAAACTATTGCTGCTGGAGTACCGCGCCGAAGACCCAACTATTCCCATAAAAGAACTGCATAAAATGAGTGTGGCCCAAGCCAATAAAGAGTTAGGAGCTAATGGTTTTAAGCTTTACCGAAAAGAAGATTTTTTACCAATTCAGCATTTTTTATTGTATGGGAAAGTGAAAGAGTAATGTTCTTGTAGGTATGGGTATTTATAAAGTATAGTTGGTAAAATGAAAATATTACAGGGCAAAATGTTCCCATTATGGTTGGGCACAATACAGCAGCATTCTCAAAAGCTTATGGGGTTATCCTAAGCCTGTCAAAGGATCTAATTCTTACCGCTTATCTTTTGAAAGATTGCATCTTTCAATGTACAGGTGCTATCCGGCACTATTAACCTAAGTTCGCTCACAGCCGCGGGGCCTCGTTTGGGCATTCGGGCGGGCTATGCTTCCTTTCTCCGGCTCTGCCTCCGAATGCCTGCGGCACCGGAATCCTAGCAGCTATGCTGCCAGCAGGCCCTCACTACCCAAACTGATGAAGTTTGCTGCGTAGCTACAGTTACTTGGTTTTCCTGCTAGCCTATGCTTATTTCCTATTTACATTAAATTATGACATGTTAGGAGATTATAAATCACTCACATATACGTCCTCCCTGCCAGCCCTCTTAAAAGAAAATAAGTTATTATGCAGCAGCTATGCCCAATCTTGATCCATACTGATTAGTATAGTTTGCAGGCTCCCCTCCTGGATGAGGAGGGGCAGGGGTGGTCGACTTTATTCGTAAACTGGATTCTGTTATCTAACCGGAAGTGCGTTCTCAACCTCCTTTAAAATACTCTTTAATGAAATTTTATGAAAGAAAAGAAGAAATGTTTATCAAACTTCAGCATATCATTTTAGATAGATATATTTACCCTTTTAAGAGATAAAAAGCAATATTTCCCTTAAATCACCTTTACTTTAGTACCGATATAGCCAAATACTGGTACAAACCAGACAAACCATGAAGAAAACGCTACTCCTCCTGCTATTTATAAGTACCTTCTTTACCCGGCATATCTACGCGCAAACCGAGATGATTAAATTAACCGCCCAGCAAAAACAGGACAGCCTGTACCTGGTGCAAAATTACGAATGGCGCAAAGAAATGGTACCGGTGCGCGACGGCGCAAAATTATACACCGAAATTCTGGTACCCAAAGATGCCGGTAAAGGCAAAAAATACCCGTTCCTCATGACGCGTACACCTTACAACGCCACCCGCATTTACAGCCGTTTGTACACCAATCCCAGTTTTGCCCGCCTGGTGCGCGAAGGCTTCATCTTGGTAGAGCAGGATGTGCGGGGCCGCTGGCGCTCCACCGGCAAATACGACCACGAACGCCCCCTGCTAGCCAACACTGATAAGAAAAAACAAAAACAACCCGACGAAGCAACCGACACCTACGATGCCATCGACTGGCTCCTGAAAAATGTAAAAGGCAACAACGGGCGGGTAGGCATTCATGGTGTTTCGTACCCGGGCTTTTACAGCACCACCGCCGCCGTCAGCAACCACCCGGCCCTGAAAGCAGTTTCGCCGCAGGCCCCGGTTACCGATTGGTTTATCGGCGACGATGTCCACCACAAAGGCGCTTTTTTCTGGATGGATTTCTTTGATTTCCTGCCCTGGTTTAACCAGGACACGCCCGACAAACCCGCCACCCGCACCTTTGGCGTCCTGAACAGCAAAAATCGGGATAACTACGATTATTTCCTGCATACCGTGCAAACGCCCAAGCGCGCCAACACCGAATTCTTTAAAGACAGCATTCCGTTCTGGAACGATATCTTGGCCCACCCCAACTACGACAGCTATTGGAAAAGCCGCAATCCGCTCTCCCACGCCAAAAACCTGAAACCAGCCATGTTAACCGTAGGCGGCTGGTTCGATGCCGAAGATTTATACGGCGCCCTGGAAACCTACGAGCAGTTGGAAAAGCAAAACCCCAAAACCAATAATAAACTGGTCATGGGTCCTTGGTGCCACGGTTGCTGGTGGTCGGAAGCCAGTTCCCTGGGCGATGTAAAGTTTGATGCCCCTACCGGCCAGTATTACCTGGACAGCTTGTTTTTGCCGTTCATGAACTACCACTTAAAAAACCAGGGCAACACCACCCAACTGGCCGAAGCCACCGTGTTCCAAACCGGCGCGAATAAATGGCGTTCCTTCCCTACCTGGCCGCCGGCCCATACAGAAGAACGCAGTTTGTATTTACTGCCGAACGGGAAACTGGGCTTCTCCGCTCCTACCGCTACTAATGCCTTTGCGGAATATGTTTCGGACCTGGCTAACCCCGTGCCTTACCAGGGCAAAATTCACCGCGAACGCACCCGCGAATACATGCTCGACGACCAGCGTTTTGCTTCTACCCGCCCGGATGTTTTAACCTTTACTTCCGAACCCCTGACTTCCGATTTAACCCTGGCCGGTCCCGTCTTAGCCGATTTACTCGTGAGCATCAGCACCACCGATGCCGATTTTGTAGTGAAGCTGATTGATGTTTACCCGGAAGACACCCCGGACTCAGTTGCGACTCCCGGCAGCTCCGCCAACATGAGCAGTTACCAGCAACTGGTGCGCGCCGAAATTATGCGTGGTAAATACCGCAACAGTTTCGAGAACCCCACGGCTTTTACGCCCAATGCGGTTACGCCGGTAAAATACGAAATACCCGATTTGCTGCACACCTTTAAAAAAAGGCCACCGCCTAATGGTGCAAATCCAAAGTTCCTGGTTCCCCCTGGTCGACCGCAACCCGCAACAGTTTATAAATATATACCAGGCTAATCCGGAGGATTATATCAAATCTACTATTCGGGTTTACCACGATACCCAGCGGGCTTCTAAGTTGCAGGTGAAGGCGTTGGGGGATTAAGTGAGTAGATTTTTAAACAAGATTGAATTATTTAGAAGAAAATAAGAAAAGAGCTTCTAAATTTTGAATGATATTACTAAGTCTTTCCAAGAAAGGAAAGACTTTTTTTCGAAAGAAAGCTATTATTAAGCTATATAATTAGCTGTGAATAGCTTAACTTTAAAGAACTAAAATTTATTATAATGTTAATTGTAAATTATGCCTTGGTCTTCTGCTCATATTTCATGGTTAACGAAAACAGATGATAATATAAAGTCTAAGGATGGCAAGCCTATAGATGTTTACAAATTTTCGCATACGGAAGATGATAAAATTTTAACAGCTTGGGCTAAACATTTCCGGAATCATTATTGCCTCGATTCAGAGATTGACTTTTATAGAGAAGGTTATAAATATAGTCGCTCTGAATATTTAAGTAATATCAAATTCCCAGATCAATCTGCCACACCTGGACCAAGTATACGAGCCGGAGATTTCGCAGAAATATTAGTTGCCGATTATTTGGAGTTTATACTTAATTATTGGGTACCTCGCACTAGGTATGGGAATAAAACAATACGTAATGAATCTACTAAAGGCTCTGATATTTTAGGATGTAAGTTTTACAATGATAAAGAAACTATAAATGACACTTTAGCTATTTTTGAAGCCAAGGCTCAATTTAGTGGAACAAGGCCAACAGCTCGTTTGCAAGATGCAATTGATGATTCAGTCAAAGATCAAATTCGAAAAGCAGAATCTTTAAATGCGATTAAACAACGACTTTTTGAAGGAAACCAAAAATCAGAATCTTTAAAAATTAATAGGTTTCAGAATCCCGATGACAAACCTTATACAGAAACATCAGGAGCCGCAGCACTATTCTTAACTAACTTATTAGATACAACTATTCTTCAAGAAGCAGATACCAGTCCACATCCCAATTCAAAAAACCTCTCCCTTATCGTAATACATGGAGAAGATCTAATGAATCTTGTTCATAAACTATATAAAAGAGCTGCCGATGAAGCCTGAATCAAACTCATTGAATTTGCTCAGTGTTACGCGGTCTAAGGCAAAGATGTATGAATATTCTATACCACTTGACTATCATATAGATATTCCCAAAAACCCTTCAAGTTTATTTACTTTAGCAATAGGAATTCTAGGCGAGCTATCTGCAAAAATTAACTCCCAAGAAGATGTTGATCAAGAGTACATTGAAGAGACAAGAAAGAGTTTATTGTTTTCTGCAAATTTTTTTGACTCTTATTTAAATTCAAAATTAAATGAAAATGAAGATATTTATTTAATACTATTAAGTTCAGCCGCCTATTATCTAACTAATTTACCTGGAAGTTCTCTTGTTCTTATCAGACGAATAAGACAAAACATTAATTTAGAAGCAGGAGGTTTAGAAAATTTTTTGGTGTGGCTATTAAAAGGTGATTTTTCAAATCAATTAAATGAAATAGATACAAAACACCAATTATATATATCACAAATTTCCTTTTGGCTTACCTACTATTGGGAGAATGGAGCTGGCACGCAAAATTTATTTGATGTTCTAAAAATTTTTCGGAATGAAATATATAAAGAAGGGACACCGCGAGAATTACTTTTAGCTGATGTAATTTGCGCTACTGTTAAGCTAAGACAAAAAAATTCAACATGGCACTCCTTACCAATTTATTCTGGGCTTTCAATAGATTTATGGACTGACATAATTAAAAAGGAGAATTTTGTAAGGGAGCTTTGGCCTTCACAACATCTTTTAGGTGATAAGAATATTTTTAAGGGCACTTCTGCAGTTATTCAAATGCCTACCAGTGCTGGTAAAACAAAAGCTATAGAAATTATTATTCGTAGTACTTTTCTAGCGAACCGGACTAACTTAGTAATAATTGTTGCCCCATTTAAAGCACTTTGCCATGAAATTAGAAATACCTTATTTACCAGTTTTCTTAATGAGAAGGTAAATATTGATGAGCTTTCAGATGTATTTCAGGCAGACTTTGAGTTAGATAAATTTTTAGGTAGGAGACAAATTTTAATTGTTACACCGGAGAAATTATTATATGTTTTACGTTTTGATGCAAGATTAGCAGATTATACAGGTCTAATAATTTATGATGAAGGCCACCAGTTTGATAACGGCAGTAGAGGAATCTCCTATGAACTTCTTCTCACTTCTCTTAAACTTTTTATTGCCCCGAATACTCAAACCATTTTGATTTCTGCTGTTATAAGGAATGCTGAAAAAGTTAATGCCTGGTTGAATGGGGCAAGTTCTGAATTGGTTTTTGGCACCACCCTTTTACCTACATACAAATCTATTGCATTTGCAAGTTGGATGGATCAACTAGGCCGTTTAGAATTTGTAAATCCTACTGCTCCTGAAGAAACTGAATACTATGTCCCAAGAGTACTTGAAGAGTATGAATTAACAGCAAAATCTAAAGAGCGAAGTAAGAAATATTTCCCTAAAAAAGCCGATGCAAAATCTATTGCTTTGTATCTTGGATTAAAATTAGTTCATAACGGTGCCGTTGCTCTTTTTTGTGGTAAAAAAGATCTAATTCCTAATTTTTGTAAAGAGATTGTTGATGTTTATGAAAGGAAAGTACCTCTTAGCATGCCTATTGAGTATGCGAATATAGATGAAGTAAAAAAAATAAGTTATTTGTATGCGGCTAATTTAGGACAAGATGCACCTGCAACGAAAAGTGCTGAACTAGGAATATTCACTCATCATGGCAATACGCCAAATGGTATACGATTGGGAGTAGAATATGCTTTACAGAAAAGTTTAGTCAGATTCGTAATATGTACTTCTACTTTAGCCCAAGGTGTTAATTTACCAATCAGATATTTGATCATAAGTGATGTAAGTCAAGGGCAAGAACCAATTAGCGTAAGAGATTTCCATAATTTAATTGGAAGAGCTGGTCGTGCCGGAATGCATACCGAAGGCAATATTATATTTTCTAATCCAAAAATATTTGATAAAAAAAGAAGCTATAGTGAACAGTGGAGGTGGCAACAAACTAAAGATTTATTAACTATAGAAAAGTCAGAGCCTTGTGCCAGTACTTTACTAAAACTTCTTAAGCCAATTAACTTTGTTGCAAATAATACTGAATACTACTACACTATCGAACAGTTAATTAATTTATACATTAACAACTTTGCTGATCTAGTAGCTCTGCCATATAAAGAAGATAATCTAGATACAAATAAGAAATCAAATACTGTTTTATTTAAAGGCATTAACGAAAAATTAGATATTATTAATGCTATTGAAAGCTATCTAATGTTTTACTGGAATAATGATCAAATTGAAAAACAAGATGAAATACTTGAAAGTTTAATAACCAATACATTAGCTTTTCATTTAGCAGATGAAAGTGAAAAAGAATTATTAAAACAAATATTTTATTTAATTCATGAGAATATTCAGATAAAGGTACCTGATAATCTAAAACGGAAAGTTTTTGGTAGAACTCTTAAAGGAGTTAATGACTCACTATATATTGAAAATTGGCTAAATCACAACTTAATATTACTTCTAAACTGTTCCAATCAAGAGCAATTGTTAGACATCAGTTTTGATTTACTTCATGTTTTAATTAAGAACAAATATTTTTCAAACATAGATAAGGATATTCTGATCAATATAGCCAAGCTTTGGATTGCGGGAGAATCCTTCTTCAAGATTTTTGAGTCTTTAAATTTAGCCAAGTTAAAAGTAAGCAATACTTTTTGCGTAATTGAAAATGTAGTTGATATCTGTGTAAATGGCTTTGCCTTTGATGCTTCCTTGATTATTGGCAGTATGATAGAAGTATTAAAGTATATTATTGAAACAGACATTAGTGATTTAATAGACAAGTTAAGCCATTTACAAAAAAGAATAAAATACGGTTTACCTTCTGAAGGTTCTATTATCCTATATGAATTAGGATTTTCTGATAGAGTTGTTGCTTTAGATTTGGAACAAACTTATCAGGAACTTGCAAATAATATTATATCTAGCAGATCTGGTGTAATTAGAAATTTTAAGTTAAATAAAGATGAGTATAAAAATGTTTTAGATAAATATCCTTCCTATTTTAAAATGATTCTGAATGAGGTTTCAAATAGAATAACTTACTAATAGTAATAGAATTAACCATTAGTAACAAATGATTAATTCTATTACTATTGGTTAAGTTTACTTTTCTATAAAAACTTATTTAGACTTTGAAAACTAATGCAATAGCACAACTAAATGACCTTATTAACTTAATAATTTTTAAAAGAAGATTTATTTAAATAAATTTAAAAACTTTATGATAAAAGAAGATATTGCATTACTTACCTAAATTAATAGGAATCCCGACCTGAATTCCAGCAGTAAATAAGTCATGTAAAGCTGAGACACCTATCTTATCTCTATGTGTATAATTCTTCCTTAAGTTTGACCATCTAACCATAGGAACAATAGTTAGAAGGTTTTTGCTTTCCTTTTCTGAACTAGTTACATTCCAAACTAAACCTAATGCTAATGCTACTTTATTCTTATTTATCCAAGGATCACCATAACTATATTGTAATTTACCGTAAAAGCCTGGAATACCTGCTGGTTTCCAGGGAACATAATAAAATTCACTAAATACATCAGCTCCAAAGCCAGTATCATAAAATCCTTCGTAACCTATTCCTGCTTCTTCTTTTGTTAAAGATTTTGTATCAGTTGGAACAGCAGGATCTGTTTCCTTGATTTGAATCGTTTCTTTATAAATGTATTTTTCCAATTCACTAACAGTATTTACTTTTTGAGGTGAAACTCCTAATGTTAAAAAAAAATACCTGTGTGGTTCTTTAAATTTTTTTAAATAATTGTAAGAGAATTTTGTACCCCATAAGGTACTATTAGAATCAATCATTGTTTTTTTAACAGATTCATACAAAGTAAAATTAGAATTTTCAAAAAATGGTGAAACATTAAACCAATGTATACGCTTAGTTGTCCAAAGAGCGTCAACTGCCTGGATTTCGTATTTAAATAAACTATCAACTGCTCCTTTTTGCAAAATACTAAGTTTTCGATATTTATTTAAAAGTGCCTCTTTTTCGGTCATTTTTACATTTCCTTGCTCAGGTCGCCAATAACAAGCAAAATCTTTAAGAAGGCTGTCTATTTGATCTGTTTCATTGTTATTGATTTTAAAATCCTTAAGAATTTCTTTGATAGTGGATTCTAGCTTTGCTGGTATTTCATCTGGATTTGTAACTTTAGAGGACTTTAAGATTGTTTCATTTAATGATATAGTTTTAGATACACTTTTTACTTTTGAAAGTTTCTTTTGAGCTATTTTAGCTTTCTTTTCCGCTTCTTGGTATTCAACCTTTATAATTTTACTGTGTTGAGAATTTTCAAATTCTTCCTTTATAAATTTAAATGTTGGAGTCTCATAAAATTTTGCATCAAATAGTAAACCAATTACTTCAGATTTAAAACTTGATTCGTACAAATTAAAATATTTTTTTATAGCATTTTGCCGGAGGTGACACAATATCAATTGATTAAACTTTTCTGTATTCTTGCTGTTTTGAGTTATATAAGTAGCACTTCCCCAAGCAGGCAAGAAGTTAAAACCTACACCAACTTTAATAAAGGAATTTAATTTATTATCAGAAAATATTTGCATAAAGGTATTATCTGCACCAGTAGTAAGTTCAAGAGTAGTAATAAAACTTTTATATTTATTTTGGATAACATTTCCTTTTAATGTGATGCTAGGAGTTGTAGTCTCAAATTTCAAACCTGTTGTTGGTGATTGACTACCAACAATAGTAAAGCTATATAAGTCTACTATAAATCGGTCAAAAGCAGAAGGAGTTAAAGGAGTCGTTTTTGAGTCACATGTAATTGTAGAATCATAATCTTGTTTAATCTTTTCAAGCGTTTGGCTATAAACTCTATTTGTAAAGATTAACATGTAGATAATAATCAACAGGGATGTAAATTTTGTACACATTGTATTAAAGCTTAGAATATAAAATTTATGATGTATTAAATAATAGATTAAGGAAAGGCTTAGATCAGCTTTTAAAACTCTTACTATGTTTGGCAGTTTTCAAACAAGTTATAAGATACAAATAATCTACATTTCTAATACCTAAAACTAGAATGAACTCCTACCATCCACAATACCTACTTTTAGGTATTTTTCAGATCAGCCGGTTGCTAAAAGCGTGCTGTACCAGTTCGCCGGTATTTTTGGTATTGGTTTTTTCAATCATTTTTTTCCGGTGGGTATTTACGGTATGCATACTGATGCACAACTGGTCGGCAATGTGTTTGCTGCTGTAACCGGCAGCTACCAACTTTAAAACTTCTTTTTCCTGCTTGCTTAAGGTTTCCCGGAATAAGTTGGCTTCGTCGGCCGAGGTACAGAGAAAGCTTACTTCGTTTTCCGGCGCGTAGACGGAGGCTACTAATTCGGCACTTTTTTTCCAATGGGTAATGTCCAGGCAGGTGCCAAGCAAAAGAATAATGTTACCGTTTTTATCGGTTTGCAGGACGGAGTTTTGTTCCAGCACCCGGATAACCGTACCACTTTTTTTTTGGAGGCGGTAATCGCAGCTGAACTGGTAATGCGGGCGTTGCTGGGCAGGTAGCGCAAGCAAAAATTTCCACACCCGTCGCATGAGTCGCTAATAAGCATCGGCATCATCCGGATGCAATAAGTTTTGCAGCTGGGCTATACCGCCTTGTAAAAATTGTTCGGGCGCGTGGCCGGTAAACCACTTACTCGTATGGCTCATAAACCGGTAGGTTCCGGTGCGTACGTCCAAAATCCAGGTCAGGCCCGGACCGGTATGGGCCAGTTGTTGCCATACCGGATCAACGGTTAGGTGGTTCTGGGAAGTGAGCGGGGTTACCTCGGCAGCATACCGCTGGCTTTGCCAAAGTTGCATTAAACGCTGAAAGGAAGCGACTTGGTTTGCTAATGCTTCAGTTTTAAATTCCTGGGACATAATTAGAATGATTTAGCTGTTTTAAAATCAAGATCCATGATGCGGGTATGCCTAACACTATCAGCATGGTCAGGGTACCTGTAGGCATTTTCAGCTGCCCATAAGTGGGGTTTAGAAAATGAAAGGGAGCAGGTAAGTTTTAATTATAAAAGAAAGTAAACTTCTAGGAAGCAACTCTCTCCTGAAAAACTAATCAAGGTTAAGTACTAAATAAATGTTTGTAATATTCTGCGACTCTTAAGCTTGAAATTCAGCATCGTTGCGTCATTAATTTAAGCTTACTAATAATGTCCTGTTTATTTCTTTCGGACAATACAAATTTAGAGGCTTACTACTCGCCTTACAATGAGGAGATTCCCGGTTTCAACTTGGGATTTTTGAGAAAGAATAGATGAGCTAATCTAGGCTTACAGATGAGTTATTTTCAAAATATTATGGGAAAAATCACATTATATCTACAATTATTTTATAAATGCCTGACTATAAACAGGTTAAAATGAAAATAGTTTTTTATGGAGTTTTAAAGAAGTTAGGAATTTCAAATATTAAATTTAATTTCACTTGTTCTTATTTGATTTCTAACCTAAAACTTTAAAACGATTACAACTATGGCAGAAGAATTATCAAATCACATCCCTTTCTGGACCGGAGAGGGCTATTGTCTCGCTGGAGATAGCTCTATAAAAGAAGGAGACCGCTACCGCCAATCTAAGATTGAGTTCAATTTACCTAAACAAGTAAATGCTGACGATGAACCTGTTTCGCGAATGGGAAAGCTAGTTACTAAGAGTGCTGCAAACTCTATGCATAGAGATTATATTCAAGCAGTTAATACTATTTTAGATAAAACAAATATTTCTAAAGATGATAGAGTCGCTCTCAAAAAAATGATAACAGTACAGGTTATGTTTGGAAAAGAAGCCTTAATGTTTTTATTAGCGCAAGCAAATTGCGAAGGTATAAGATTTTATTCCTGCTTCAGTCCAGAGTCACTGCCTTCTTTGTTATTAGTAGGTGTAGATAAAAATAAAGGAGATTTAGGTACTGAACCAAATGGAACAATTATTAAGAAATCTGAAATAACAATACAGTTTGATTCCACTGAGATTGATCCTGCAAAAATAATAGTTGAACGGCAAAAAACAGCTATAGTTGAAGTAGGAGGTACTGATAATAAAGACAAATCGTTTGATTCTATTCAAGATAAAGTAGTTGTTTCCCTTTTTGATATAGATCCTAGTTAATCTATATTCAATCTCAAGTAATTGTAACCTGAATAATCTAAATAAGGCGATAGTAAAATAGCTATGGCCTTATTTTATATTGATATGAGCATCTACTAAATACTTTATCTGCTCCTTTTAACCACGAGTTTGGCTATTTGCTTTTACTCCTACCCTTCTTTTGAGCAGAATCAAAGTCTAAAAGTATTTCCGGTTTTGCTTAGCACTTCGGTAACTACAGAATTAATCGTAAATGTACTCCGGTATATGTACGGCTATGCTATTTCGGATTATCAGTTTATTTATCACCTGTATATACCTTTTGAATATGCGTTATTAGCTTACTACTTTTCTTTAAACAACAACAAACCTCAAGTTAGAAAACTTATTCTTCTATCTATCCCGTTATTCATTCTATGTAGTCTCCTGATTTCAATATTATTAATTTCCTTTAAAGAAGATCCGGGTTTAAATTTCAACTTATCCGGCATTCTTTTAATAAGCTGGTGTTTAATTACCTTATTTTCAATTCCGCCAAATCTAACTATTTCAATTTTTAGATTACCTATATTTTGGATTTGTACCGGTATCTTATTATTCCACGTTGGCATTTTTTTCTTCAATAATCTGTACAGTCAATTATTAAGTCAAAACCCGGACTTAGCGCAAAGCTTACACCGCTTAACTTTCAAAACGCTTAATTACATACTTTATATTTGTTTTTCTCTTGCATTTCTATGCTCCAATCAGATGAAAAAATCTTCATTGCCGTTATAACTACCACTTTTCTGATGATTATTTTAATTATAGCCGTGGTATTGGCAATTTTAAAATATCAGAACCGAACCAGAAAACATTTATTGGAAGTGCAAGATTTAAAAAATATATACCAGCAAGAAATATTAAAAGCCCAGTTGGAAATGCAGGAGCAAACGTTCCAAACTATTTCCCAGGAAATTCACGATAACATCGGTCAGATTTTGTCGCTCATCCGGCTGAACATTAGCACGATTAAAACCGAAGAAAACAGTCCCAGCGAACACAAAGTAATTACCAGCAAAGAACTGCTGGACCAGGCCATTGAAGATTTACGCGATTTGTCGAAAAGGCTAAATACCGAATACGTGAGCCGTCAAGGATTAGCCGAATTGTTACGGTTTCAACTCAACCTAATACAGAAAACGGGCTTGTACGAAACTACGCTGGAAGTACACGGCGAAGAAAGGCCGCTGGATGCCGAGAAAAAGCTAATTATTTTCCGTATTGCTCAAGAGGCGCTGAATAATGTTTTGAAACATGCGCAGGCGAAAGATATCTCGGTGTTGCTCATGTACATGTCCGTAAAAATTATTTTAAGCATAAAAGACGACGGTAAGGGCTTTAGTCCAGAAGGGGCGCAGAAAAGCTTGGGCTTACAAAATATGGCGCACCGGGCCGGCTTAATTGGGGCTTCGTTCACGTTACAAAGCAAACCGGGCGAGGGCACACTGGCGCAATTAATAGTAGCAACCGAATAAAACTTATACGTTATGCAAACCGCTGATACTATCCGGGTCGCTTTGGTGGACGACCATAAATTATTCCGGAAAGGCATGCTGGAATTGATTAATGGCTTTACTGATTTTGAAGTAGTATGGGAAGCGGAGAACGGCAAAGATTTCACCCAGAAGATATCCCCGCAAAACCTGCCCGATGTGGTGTTACTGGATATTAGCATGCCCGTAATGGATGGTTACGAAACGGCCCGGTGGCTGGAACAGCGTTTTCCGGAAGTAAAGATTTTGGCTCTCTCGATGCATAATGATGATGAAACCATTATGAAAATGTTGAAGTCGGGCGTTAACGGCTACGTACTTAAAAACGCCGATCCGGCAGAACTAAAATTAGCCTTAAAGACGCTGGTACAGGAAGGATCTTATTATGATCACCGGGTAACCGGCATACTGGTAAAAAATATAAACGCGCCTAAAAAAACCAATATAGAATTAAACGACCGGGAAATAGAATTTTTAAAATTAGCCTGCACCGAACTGCCTTATAAATCATTTGCCCCGCTGCTGAAAATAAACCCACGCCTGGTAGAAGATACCCGGGAAAAATTATTCCGGAAACTGGAAGTAGTTACCCGCGCGGGCCTGGTGCTTTATGCCATTAAACACGGCATTTTTAAAGTAGAATAGCTAAAGTTAAGTAGCCGTTAGCAATTAACGGATAGTTTTTAACTTGAAGATCAATAAATTATAATATAAAAAAATGCAGGTTAAATTTAGATTAGTACTTAAATAACTCATGTTACGCAAATTCTAAAGAAACACATTAACTCAGACTAAGAGCCCATTTCCGTCATCCTGGAAGGATCTATTTTGCAGTAAACCGGTTAGATCCTTGCAGGATGACAAGAGTGAGCTCATCTAAGTCAACGTGTATCCTTTGTTTTGCGTAAAATCAGTCAACGAACTCATGTTATGCAAGTAGGAAGATATTTAAAAAAAAGGTACAATAACCGATAAGCAGGAAAGTGAATGGCCACTGGCTTTATAAACCTCCCGCTAAAGCGGAAGGCAATTCAGAATGATCAATATGAGCTCATGAAATTAATTAAACTTAGTGTTTTGCGTAACATCTGTTAAATAAACCGCACTTTAACAATATCAGGGGCTGGGCACGCCTAAGCCGGGCAGGATAAATTTCACCGTAAGCCCCATATCTATTCTTTTCGAAAACTGCGGCGTTGCGGATATTTCGTTCGTCAGGTCACCGGATTCTACAAATACGCCGCCCGCTACTTTGCTTTGCGGAAATAAGTAAAAACCTACCCCGGCCCGGTAAACCGGCTGCTCGTTATCATGTTTTAAGCGGCCGTAGGCGTGCAGGGCATAATTGATGTTGGATGCGGGCGTAAAATACTGTACGGCATCCAGGCTAAAGGTATTCTGAATAAAAGATCTGTACCCGCCCGCATAAGCATTTACTTCTCTTTCGAACAGGCGGGTAGTTTGGCCGCTGGGGTCCGGGATAACGGTTTGCTGCCGGAAAGTAACTGGCGATAGGTCGTCGAGGTTATTTACCCGCGCCACGTCCCAGGAAACCCCGATGGAAGTGGCCCCACCAATTAGTACATTATAGGCTAACTGGGTTAAATACCCCCGGAATCTTTCGCTATAAATTTGGTTTGCAAAAGGCTGCGCGGCATCGTATAAAGTATAATTGGCCACTTGTCCGCCCACCCGGAAGGTTAACCAATCTTCGATGGCTATTTCGTTTTTACCGTGCAATACCGGGGCCCCTTGTTTGTCGAGGGCCGGAAACAACAAGGAGCGGTGGCCTAAAAATAAGCTAGCCGAAGTACCCGGCGTAAAACTGCCGTACGAAAACAAGTTAGTTAATCCGCCCGCCGCCGATCCGGCTACATCTACGCCCCAGTAAAACCGGTTGCGCTTTATTTCGGCCGGTATTTTCGTGTTCAGTTCCGCTGACTTAGCATAAAAATACTGGAAGCGGATGCTGCTGTTTTCGGTATTCACCCCCAGGAAACCCAACGGAGCAATGATGGAAGTACGGCCTTCGCCGTCTTCAAAAATAGGTTTAAAAGTTTGCGCCCCGCTATTATGGGCAATTAGAAAGAAAGAAAAAATTAATAAATAAAGGAGATAGTATTTCTTTGTCATCCGGATTGATTTAGAATTTAATGGCTCCTCTTACGGCAGAATAACCTTTTTCGATTACTCCTTTTATAGGTTCCGGGGTTACATCTTTATCATCTACCAAAATTTTTAAGCTCCAGGTTGTTTTATTCCAGCCGGTGCAATGCACGTAGTAATCTAATTCATCTTCAATTGGAAAATCGTTGATGGCAATGCGGTACACATTGTCGAGGGTGCGGGTAAGGGCAATAACATAGCCCTCTAGTTTGAATAGTTGTAAAGTGGCGTCGGTACTTATCTCAACCTGTACTTTGTATGTTTTAGCCATAGTTTCTTGTTTTGGATTAATACGTTACTTGCTGTAAGCAGCTTGGCATTGGTTATCGGCTTGTCCGTTACAACACCAGGTTTGGAATACGGAAACCGAGTTCGCTTACAAATGGTTCTAAACCAAATCTTGCGGTAGGTACGTCTACTTCTTCCAGCACTAACTTAATAGGCCGGTCGTCCTGATACACATCCTGGGCTTTAGGCAAGGTTAGTTCTGTTAACGTCTCGATGGTAGCGATATTAACCTGGTACGTTTCGGCACTCGCGAAATCTTCGAATAGTTCCGTTATCAAACCTAGTTGTTTGGCGGTTTCGGGTTTAATAATCTGATCTTTTAAGAGCAATTTCTTTTGCCCCATTAAAAAGCCCACCCGGTAGAGTTGATTGTCGTTTTTGGTGAAAACAACTACTTTCCAGAACAGTACCGGTAAGGATATATCCCGGCCGTTAACGGGTGTTACAAATATCGGATCGGTTGCGGCCAGTACCGGACCGGTAAAAACGCAAATGCGCAAGTTGTGCTGTACGCTTTCGGTATGCAGAATATAATCTTCTAAGGCCAGCCATATTTTCTGATTCAGATCGGCGTGCTGCGGCACCGCATTTCCGTAGTAAAAAGTAGAGTCGGCGGCATTTTGCGCTTCCAGCACCGTATTGCCCCACTGCACATCTTCGCGCTTTACCATGTGCCCCCGGTCGAAATTGCTTTGGCTGGCTTTGTATAACTCCTCTCCCATCTGAAAAGCGTAACTAATCCGGTCGTCTTTGCGCCAGTTATCTTTCCGGGAGGCTTTTTTAAACAAAGCGCCATGAATATTAGCAGCCGCAAAGTACAGAAAACCCCTCTCTTTGCTCATGGCTACACTGTAATTTACATAACGGGCAATATTGTCGGTGGAACCCATTACCGGGGCCAGGTCATCTTGCTTTTCTGCCGAAAGCACGGGCATGGCTACGGGTAAATCCGGACTTATAAATTGCTCGGAATAGCCAAAGTAGTTTTTAAGCGTTTGCACGAAATCTATTTAAATCAGAATGAATAATTTGGGAAAGTAGAACAAAACGGTTTCTGCGGGCGGGAATAAAACCTTTACTTTATTCCTACTTTTTTTGCTTGCTATTCAGGTAATTTACCAGCTTCTGCAGCGGCGGATTCACCTCGGTATCGGTAAACTGTACCCAGTGTTCGCGTTCTTTATCTTCTACTTTAATAATATATTGTTTCTTATCGGCACCCCTAACCGGCTGGGAAGGTTGGTTGGGCAGGTTAAAAAAACTGGCTTCCTGCACCAATTGCTTTAAATGGCTGGCTTCCTCCAGGGGCAACGTTTCGCTGTTTAATTCCAAAGGTTTGTTCAAACCCGGGAAATATCCAAAACCACCTTCGGGTTTAAAGTAGATTTTCATAAGACTTGCAATTCAAATACTATAATCAATGCTCTCGTTATATGGCAGTATACCTACTTGCGCCCAGGCATTCCGGACTGCTTCTTCGGCCCCAAATCGTTTTGCATTTTCCAAAGTCAGTTCGGCAAAGCGCTGGAATTTGGCGTTGGGTTTCAGGCGCGAGTCCCGCAAGGTTTCGTACCAGATACGGCCGGCTTTTTCCCAGGCATAGCCGCCCAGGTTAATGGCCGTGAAGTAAAAAGCCCGGTTCGGAATACCAGAGTTAATGTGTACCCCGCCGTTGTCTTCGAACGTATTAACAAAATCATTCATGTGGCCGGGCTGCGGATCTTTGCCCAATACCGGATCGTCGTAAGCCGTACCAGGCTCTTTCATAGACCGGAGCGCAGCGGCCCGGCCATTGGTTCCTTGTACTTTATCGGTAAACAGCCCGGCGCCAATAAGCCAATCGGCTTCTTCGGCGGTTTGGTTTAAGGCGTACTGCTTTACCAACGAACCAAATACGTCCGAAATAGACTCGTTCAACGCCCCGGACTGACTCGAGTATAGCAACTGGGTTTCGTCTTCGGTTACGCCGTGGGTCAGTTCGTGGGCAATTACATCGATGGAAATGGTAAAGCGGTTAAATAATTCGTTGTCACCATCGCCAAAGACCATGCGCTGGCCGTCCCAAAAAGCGTTGGCGTAATCCTGTCCAAAATGAACGGTACCATTCAAGGGCATGCCTTCGTCGTCGATGGAGTTGCGGTTAAATACTTTCCAGAAAAAATCGTAGGTAGCACCCAGGTAATGGTAAGCTTCATCTACGGCTATATCGCCGCTATCCGGGCTTCCTTCGGTACGTACACTGGTACCGGGCAAGTTTTGCGTGTAGTTAGCGCTATAAATAGTGCGTTGTTTCTCACCAGCCACTAAAAAAGCCGAAGGTATTTTCCGGTTTACATCCGAAGATAACCGCGGCCCCAGCCGTAAACTCCGGAAGGTAGGATCGCCTACTAAAGCTTTTAAGGCCATTTTCCGCTGATCCACGTTTCCATGTTCGGCTATGGATCTTAAAATATAAGGCGGTAAGATACAGAATAAGGAATGACGATGTTGATGCTTCTGACACATAGCAGTTTTATTAAAGTCTCCTATTAAAATTAGAAAAAAGTACGCGCTTCTAAATTACGGCATTATTACTCTTCTGCCTACTAATTAGTTTTAGATAATGCGCGTTCCGGTTAGATTAAAGTTTTACCGCAACCGGCATTAAGTATTAAATCAGGCACTAAAAACAACACTCTTAAAATTAAGTTTTATTTCTACCGGTTGTTATTTTCCGCAGCATAGTTGTGTAAGCTTCTAATTTAAGGCGGTTTGTTTCCAGCTTGTTTATTTCCTGGGTTAAATCCGGGTTTTGGGACTTTAATAAACCGGGAGCGCCGGCATTTTCTTTGGATTTAGCTTCTACGGCTTGGGCAGTAACCAGTACTTCTGCTACTGTATCCTGCACTTCATGCAAAAGTTGTAAAGTTATACCGGTAGGTAATAGAGAAAGTTGACTTAAACGGGGTAAAACACCCAACGCAATTAAAAGTCCGGCTCCCAACAAAAAGTAAGAATAAGCCGATTCGCGGTTAACTTTTAAGTCGTCGCTAAAGGTATCCGGTACAATTTCGGTTTCAATTGGCAACTTGTTTTCTCTCCGTTGTTGGCCGGACTGCGTAGTACTGCTGCTTTGCGTTTCGGGTACTGACCAAGATCTTTTTTTGATATAAGCTTCGCCGGTTAACAGCAAATATCCGCCTAATAAAATAATAAGAATGGGCAGGGGCAAAAACCATTTATATAAATTATGCATGCTATTATTCTGGTGTAAAATTTATAAGGCTCAAGCAGGTTAGCAGCATCTCGGAATGATAAGCCTAGAAGCCAATAATGTACTGCTGTTACCAAAAAGACACAAAAACAATGTGTCCCTAAATATAACAAACTTTTTTGTAGGAAATTATTTATACAAACTTGTTTAAAACTACTTTAGAAGCCTGCTCCTACCCGGAAATAGGCACCATCTTTTAGGTAAGTTATAACATTTTAACTGTTGCTTATTTAAACTTAACTTTATGCAAATCAACAGATAATCAATTTTACATTCAGAATAGCTGCAAAACTTATTTAACTCAACTGAATTTTAATCAAAGCCATTAAACCTTTTATTGGTTGTGATATCTAAGCTTTATTAAAAAAATATAATATGAAGAAAATAATTTTATTGCTGGCTTTATCTGTTCTGGGAACAGGTGCCATTGCCGCTAATTCTGCCGTAAACTTTGTGCAGACAGGTCAGGGAACACCAGGTACGCCCGAAGAAAGAGCCGAACGCCAACTCCAGGCCATGACGAAGCAATTAAGTTTGAGCACTGACCAAAGTGCCAAATTAAAGCCCATCTTGTTACAGCGTGTTACTGAGCAACAAGCGCTCCGAGGAAAAATGCAAGGCAACGACCGGCAAGCCAGGATGACCGAAATGAAAACCATGCGGGAGAAATACGATGCCCAGTTTAAAACCATTTTAACGCCTGAGCAATATACCAAATACGAAGCCGGTCAGGCACAAATGCAAAATGGTCGCGGTGGTCAGGGTAAAGGTCAAGGCGGTGCTCGCGGAAGCGGACAAAGTAACTAATCCTGCTTATTCTAAGCTAAAAAAGGCAAACCGTTATGATTTGCCTTTTTTAGCTTAGAATTGAGGAAGTCCTTAATTAAGATTTAATTTAATCTAATCCTCGTCCAGTCCACCTTTGCGTAACTCTTCTACGGACCGCATTACCTTGTCTTTTTGCGTTTCGCGGTACTTTTCCAGGTTACCCGTAATTACCGGGTTAGATGTACTTAAAATCTGGGCGGCCAGCAGGCCCGCATTAGCAGCTCCGTTTAAAGCTACCGTAGCTACCGGTATGCCGTTGGGCATTTGCAGAATAGATAAAACCGAATCCCAGCCATCAATGGAGTTGCTGGATTTAATGGGCACCCCAATAACCGGCAAGGTAGTAAGAGCCGCCACCATACCGGGTAAATGCGCAGCACCGCCGGCACCCGCAATAATTACTTTTAAGCCTTTTTTGCGGGCGGTTTCGGCGTATTCGAACATACGGTGCGGCGTACGGTGTGCTGAAACAATTGTCAGATCAAACGGAATATCTAATCCTTTTAAAATATCGGCCGCCGCTTCCATTATTTTTAAATCGGATTGGCTGCCCATAATAATACCTACTAAAGGTGGGTTTTCGGGAGTGCTCATGCTTTTACTTTTACTATGTTTTTCAGGTGATCGGCTTTTTCGCGGGCTTCGGATACCGTAGCGGCCGTAATGGTTAAGTGGCCCATTTTCCGGAAGGGCCGGGTATATTTTTTACCGTATAAATGAAGGGTAACGCCGGGCACCGCGAGGACTTCATCCGCACCTTCGTAAACGGCTTCGCCCGTAAAATTGGCTTCGCCTAATAAATTCAGCATAACGGCGGCGCTGTGCAAACCGGTATTGCCCAAAGGTAAATTTAAAATAGCCCGTAAATGTTGTTCGAATTGCGAAGTATAATTGGCTTTATAGGTATGATGTCCGCTGTTGTGCGGCCGGGGTGCTACTTCATTTACCAGTAATTTACCGTCGCGGGTCAGGAACATTTCCACGGCCAGTAAACCTACTAAATTAAAAGAGCTAATTACATTTTGCGCCAGTTCCTGAGCCGCCTGCTCTAAGTCGGGCGAAATAGCCGCCGGAGAGAAAAGATAATCCACCATGTTATGCTCCGGATGAAAAGACAACTCCACCACCGGGAAACAAGCGACCTGCCCACTGGCGTTGCGGGCACAAATCACCGCTAATTCCTTTTCGTAATCCACGTATTTCTCCAGCACCGAAGGCGCATCAAAGCCTTTTTCAATATCTGCTACGCCGGCCAGCCGTACTACTCCCCGCCCATCGTAACCCGATTTGCGCAATTTCTGGAAAGCCGGCAGGAAACCCGCATTTTCTTTTATTTCGGCTTGATTTTGAACGATTAGAAAGTCCGCGGAAGGAATATTTTTTTCCTCGTAAAACTGTTTTTGTAAGCCTTTATCCTGAATCGTCAGGATAGCTTCGGGTTGCGGATAAACTTGTATGCCTTCGGCTTGTAATTTAAAAAGGGCGTCTACATTTACGTGTTCAATCTCGATGGTCAGCACATCACATTTTTTTCCGAACCGATAAACGGTATCAAAATTAGCAAAGCTGCCTTGGTAAAATTCCTGGCACAAGTGTTTACAAGGGGCATCCGGATCGGGGTCCAGGATTAAAGTATACAGGTTTAAATCAATTCCGGCTTGTAACAGCATACGGCCCAATTGGCCGCCGCCCAAAATACCCAGTCTGGTTTCTCCTTTCATGTATTTTTCTTTTTTTGATTGCCCGGACACCAGTATCAGGTCACCGGTATTAAGATTAAAATAATATATGTTAACAGCTGCAGTAGCATTTAAAAATCCAAAAGTAAACATTTATCCGGAATGCAGTTGGCTCTTTTCTGCGGGAGAATAGCAATGCGGAAAGATTAATTTTAAATTTAAGTAACACGTAATGCGAAATTCTGCTGCAATTACTACTTTTACCCAGATCAAAAAACAGAGAATGGAAATATTGCTGGCCACCTTTTCGGCCTTGTTTTCGGTGGTAAACCCTTTTGGCGCCATGCCGGTGTTTTTAACCCTTACCCAGGACGATACGCCCGATCACCGCAACCAAATGGCGATGCGCGCCAGTATGTACATGGTGCTTATTCTGGCGGTTTTCTTTTTTGCCGGCCAATACGTGCTTAATTTTTTTGGTTTGCGCATTCATGATTTACGTATTGCTGGTGGCATTATGATTTTGAAAGCTGGCTTCGACCTTTTAGCTACTAAATCCGAACCGGGCAAAAAAGTATCTAAAGAAGTGGTAGAAGAAGGTATTCAGAAAGATGATATTTCTTTTACGCCTTTGGCAATGCCCATGCTTTCGGGCCCTGGTGCTATTGCGGTCAGTATCGGTATGTTTACCAAATCTTTATCGTACCTGAATATGGCCATTACCGTGGGGGCGATTATCATGGTAGCCATTGCCAGCTATTTTATTCTGGTTTCTTCGCACCGGCTCACGGCGGTTATGGGCAAAGCCGGCCTGGCCGCCCTTTCCAAAATTATGGGTTTTATTACCCTGGCCATCGGGGCTAATTTTATTACCTCGGCGTTGATTGCTTTATTTAAATAAGTTTTATTTAACTTGAAGAGCAAACCAAAAGCTCCCGCTGTAAAATGCCTCATCCATTTACCCATTTTGCTTCTATTTTAATCTTTTTTATACTTTCCTGCCCCGTTTTGAAAGCCCAGCGTTACGAGAAACTCCACCGGAAGGCTATTTTGGTGGATACCCATAACGATGTGCTGATCGCGACCATGCAGGGCCTGGACATTGCCACTGATTTAACCGGCAAAACCCACTCCGACTTAGCCCGCTTTAAAAAAGGCAGCGTAGATGCCCAAATTTTCTCGGTGTGGTGCGACGAAACCTATGGCCCCGGCAAAGCATACAGCTACGCCAACGCCGAAATTGATTCTTTATATGCTATTATAGCCCGCAACCCCAACAAAATAATGCTGACCCGTACGCCGGCTGAGTTGGAGCAAGCGGTAAAACAGAAAAAATTAGCCGCTTTAATTGGCGTGGAAGGCGGCCACATGATTGAAGACAACCTGACTTACCTGGAAAACCTGTACAACCGCGGCGCCCGCTACCTGACGCTTACCTGGAACAACTCCACCTCCTGGGCCACTTCGGCCAAAGACGAAACCGAAGGTAATTTACCGGCATCTAAAAAAGGCCTGACTAGCTTTGGCAAACAAGTGGTGCAACGCATGAACCAGCTGGGTATGTTAGTGGATGTAAGCCACACGGGCGAAAAAACGTTTTGGGATGTGATCAATGTTACTTCCAAGCCCGTTCTGGTATCGCACAGTTGCGTGTATAATATTACGCCACAATTCCGGAATCTGAAAGACGATCAAATTAAAGCGGTAGCCAAAAACGCCGGTGTCATTCACTTAAATTTTTATTCCGGCTTTCTGGATAAAGATTTCCTGAACCGCGAAAAACAATTTTTCACCCGGCATAAATCAGAAATAGATTCCCTCACCAATTTAAAATGGCAGATATTTGATATCCAATCATTTTTAGTAAAGAAATATGCCGTTGAAGTACAAGGTTTACGCCCGCCGCTCTCGGCTTTGTTAGATCACCTGGATTATATTGTAAAACTGGTAGGCGTAGATTATGTAGGTTTAGGCTCCGATTTTGACGGGATTACTTCGGCTCCGCAAGGGTTAGATGATGTTACCAGTTTCCCTTTAATTACCAAAGAACTGCTGGCGCGGGGTTATAGCAAAAAGGATATTGCCAAAATATTAGGTGGTAATTTTATAAGAGTATTCCGGGCAAATGCGGTTTAGTAGTTTAATTAGAATTTACTTTGTACATTTATAAACTCATGTTACGCAAAATAATAGAGACTTAAGGTACATGAGCCCACTCTTCTCATTTTGGAAGCATCTATTTAATCTACTGCAAGATAAATCCTTTCAGGATGACAAGACTAGGCTCAAGAAAGCTAAATGCCATACTTGCGTAACATCTTTTATGAAGTAGTTACCACAAATATTAATCTATAAAAAATATAAAAATTATGGAATTAGTTACACCTAGCTTAGGATTAATATTGTGGCAATTAATCGTTGTTCTATCAATAGTAATGTTTATTGTTGCATGGATTGTGATTTTAATCACAAATAAATTAGGGTCAACTCAAAAGATTGTCTGGATGGTTGGGACAATGTTTCTGCCAATTTTTGGTCCTCTTATTTTATTCATTAAACATTCCTCTTTCAGAAAAGCTAGTCTTTAAAAAAGTTCTCTATTTCACTTCTTGATAAACCCTCATGAATTAGCTAATGCCGGAATAAAATAAGATTAATAGTAGGCAGACATAATATCTGGAAATAAGTTATCCGGAGAAAAGATAGGAAAGGTATGTACAATCTTCTTCAGCTTTTCATTCCAATATGCGACTACTACATAATTATTGATAATTCATAAAGGCAGCGACTATGGTAGTTAACTATTCAGAATGCCAATAATTGGAATACATAAAGACAAACTAATTCAGCTGACTTACGACACAAGATTCAAAAGAATTAGATTTAGCTGTTGAAAAGACAAAAAGGAGATGGAGAGATTGTCTTTTCACGAATTAGTGAAATTGTTATTGTAAAAACCAGAGAAATAACCGCGGATTAAGAAATATTACACACAATACAATCTCTTCAACCAAGATGTATGCTTGGCATAAATTTTATTTATTCAAAATTGAAGGAAACAACCAGAAAACCTTCCATCCTATCTCCATCTCAACATTTCAATAAATCAACCCACAACTTTTAACCTTTAACTTTTAAACGCTTATTTTATAACTTTTAACCCGCAACCCGTAACTTTGTGCCATGCACTTAAAAAACGATTTGCTTTTACGGGCCGCCTGCGGCGCCAAAACGGAACGTACTCCCGTTTGGCTCATGCGCCAGGCCGGCCGGATTTTGCCGGAATACCGCGCCGTACGCAACAGTGTCAGTGGCTTTAAAGAACTAGCCGAAACGCCCGAGTTGGCCGCCGAAGTTACCATTCAGCCGGTAGATATTCTGGACGTGGATGCCGCCATTATTTTCTCGGATATATTGGTGGTACCGGAAGCTATGGGTTTGCCTTACGAAATGGTAGAACAACGCGGACCACTTTTTCCCCGCACCATCCAAAGCGCCACTGATGTAGAGGCCTTGCGTTCTACAGATGCCCACCTGGAATTAGAATACGTGTACGAGGCCATTCGGATTACCAAAAAAGCCCTGAACGGGCGGGTTCCCTTATTAGGTTTTGCCGGTGCTCCCTGGACCATTCTGGCGTATATGGTAGAAGGGCACGGCTCCAAGACTTTTTCCAAAGCCCGCAAAATGCTCTATACCGAGCCCGAATTAGCGCATCGTTTGCTGCAGAAAATTACCGAAACTACGATTAACTACTTAAAAAACCAGGTTATAGCCGGCGCCAATCTGGTGCAGATTTTCGATTCCTGGGCAGGCATTTTACCGCCGGCCCATTACCAGGAATTCTCCGGCCGTTATATTGCTCAGATCTGCGAAGCCATTACCGAAGTACCCGTAACTGTGTTTGCGAAAGGCGCTTTCTTTGCTTTAAAAGATTTTGCTCAATTTGATTGCCAGGTAATTGGTTTGGATTGGAACATGGATGCAACCTCTTCCCGCCAACTTATAGGTCCGGATAAAACCTTGCAGGGCAATTTAGACCCTTGCGCTCTATACGGATCGTTTGATAACATCCGCGCCGAAACCAAAAAAATGCTGGCAACCTTCGGCTCTGAACGCCACATTGCCAACCTGGGCCACGGCGTTTACCCTGATACCGAACCGGATAAAGTGCGTTGTTTTATTGATGCGGTAAAGGAGTTTAGCAGTTGATTTAGTTCTTGGCAGCATATAAATAAGAAATATAATTATTAAAATTCACGTATCTCAGAATAATAAAAGAATAGGAGTATGCTGACTAAAACAAAATTAAAAGAAACCATTGATAAATTTCCTGAAAACTTTACTCTTGATGAACTTATTGACAAACTTATTTTGATAGAAAAAGTTGAGCGTGGGAATTTGCAATCTGAGAACGATGATATTATTGCGGATGAAGGTTTGGATAAAGAAATTGATAAATGGTTCGATTAAATTGGACTAGATCTGCAGTAGAGGATTTGAAAAGCATAGCGGATTATATTGCCAAGGATTCGGTTCGATACGCCAAAATTCAAGTTTTTAGACTCAAGTCAAGAACCAAAGTGTTAAAAGCCAATCCGCATATAGGCAGACCGGTTCCAGAATTTGTAAATGAAAGATACCGGGAGTCAGTAGAAGGCAATTATAAAATTATTTATGAAATTGTAGATAAAGAAAGAATTGATATTTTAGCCATTCATCATGTAGTAAGAGATTTAGCAGAAAAGCAAGTTGAATAAAATACACCTGCCAACACAGTTAAAACCAGGTTGTATTCCTGCCGTTAAATTCTTACTTTTCATAACCAGTAAAGAGTACGCAAACCAAATACAAGTAAATCTCCTGGCCGTTTAGCCGCAACCCATTAGTTGGAACAACTATTATGTCAGCTAATTACTCCGGATATCATATTAACTTAAGATCTGTTTTTATTATTCACCTTTAAGATCGATCTTTTCTTGACCTTTAGAACTGCCTTTAGCTTTAAATAATATGAACGATTTTATCTATTCGGATCAAAATTGTAAGTTAAATTTAATCAATGTTGTCAACTGATAAATATATTGATTTTAAAGCTAATTACTAAACACTAATTACTAACAGCTACTTAAATCATGCACAACGACGAACATACTAATCCCTGGCAAACAGTTTCTACCCGACCTATTTACGAAAATTCCTGGATCAGTGTCCGGGAAGATCAGGTGATAAACCCAGGCGGCGGTAATGGTATTTACGGCGTGGTGCACATGAAAAATAAAGCCATTGGCATTATTCCCCTCGACGAAAAAGGCAATACGTACCTGATCGGGCAGTACCGGTACGCGCTGAACGAATATTCCTGGGAAATACCCATGGGCGGCGGTATTATCGGTATTGATATCCTGGAATCAGCGCAACGCGAATTAAAAGAAGAAACTGGCTTTACCGCCCGGCGCTGGACCAATATTGCCCGCCTGCATACGTCCAATTCCGTGACCGACGAAGAAGGCTTTGTTTTCCTGGCGCAGGATTTAATACCCGGCGAAACCGAGTTTGAAGAAACCGAAGACCTGAAAATAAAGAAAGTATCGTTAACCGAAGCCGTGCGCATGGCCATGGAGAATGAAATTACCGATTGCATCAGTGTGGCGGGCCTTTTAAAAGCCGAGAGAATATGGTTGAGCCAATCAAATTTTAATCAGCAATAAAAAAGAGATTTAGCCGGGGCAACAGTAGTTTTAGCCTAAATAATCCCTATTTTTGCTCAGATGAAGCTGTTGACTACAATTTTCCGGAAACTATATGCCACCTGGTGCGTCATCAGTTTTATCTTGCCTTTTATTTGTTTTTATCCTTTTTATTTGATTTTCACGTCCCGGCCCGCCTGGTATAAATATGCGCACGGCTTAAACCGCTTGTGGGCAGGTTTGCAGCTCCGGTTATACGCCCTACCGGTTACGGTAGAGCGGCGCGGCAAATTAAACCCTAACAGCCGGTATATTTTTACGCCTAATCATAGTTCTTACATCGATATTCCGATGTTGCTGAATGCTATACCGGGCTTTTTGAATTTTGTGGGTAAAAGCTCTTTGGCCAAAGTACCTCTATGGGGACCAATCTACAACAAACTCTATATTACCGTTGACCGGCGCAACCCGGTGAGCAGCGCCCGTTCTTACATTCGTTCTAAAAATACTTTATTACAAGGCCGGGATATTGTTATTTTTCCGGAAGGCACCATTTCGGAAAACGCCGGCACCGAGATGCTGCCGTTTAAAGATGGCCCGTTTAAATTAGCCATCGAAACCCAAACGCCTTTAGTGCCGGTATCGATGCCGTTTAACCATATTTTCTTACCGGATGTAGACGGTAAATTTATTGTGCGCTGGCATCCTTTAAAAATGATTCTGCACGAACCAATTTCTACCGCCGGTTTAACGTTAGAGGATATACCCCAGCTAAAAAATCGCGTTTATTCTATTATTCAAACTGAATTTATAAACCATCAACATGAGCACCGATATACAAACCATTCGCAAATTAGCCCACTTAGCCCGTCTGGAGTTTGACGAAACCAAAGAACAGGAAATGCTGCAGGACTTAAACAAAATCCTGGACTGGATGGAAAAACTACGCGAACTAGACACGTCGGCGGTGGAACCTTTAACCCACATGTCGGAAGAGGTAAATGTACTGCGGGAAGACGTGGCTTACAACGCCGTAACGCACGAGCAAGGTCTGCGCAACGCGCCCCGCAAAGATTCGGATTACTTCCGGGTACCCAAAGTACTCGATTAAAAACAGCTTAATATTAAATGAATTTTCCTTCTTGGCTTAGATTTAGGAATAAGGATACCTGGTATCCTTTTCTTTTTTTATTAACCTTAAGCATAACGGCGCTGGGCGTAGCCGCTTACTTTTATTTCACCGGCGCGGATACCGCTGTTCCCTGGGAAACCGTACCGGAACTACAAACCGTAAGTTTGCCCGTAAGCCAAGTAAACGTTTTGCTGCAAACCTTGGATATGCAGGTAAAAGGCTTTTTACTCACCGAAAGATTTGAAACAGCCTTACCTTATATCAATACTCCGGCGGCCATTCTGGTGCTGGGGTTTATGGCCATTGCCCTGGTTTACTACCTCGCCACTATTAGTACGTTTGCCCAATTGCCTTTCTTTGCCGGCCTGCTCTTGTTTATGCTGCTGCTTTCCACGTTCAATTTCGATTTATTAGGCATCCACAACGACCCGCGGCAATATCTTTTAATGGCCGCTATGTTATTATTTGGCGGAACAGCTTTTGCTTTACAGGCCTTCTTTACCGGGGTTTCCTTTCGTTTCCGGCTCTTGTTATTTTTAATTTTGGTGGGCGGTTTTGGCGCTTATATATTTACCGCTTCTCCGCTTCTCCCGGACTTGGTAGCTTTGCACCTCATTAATTACAGTTCTCCGGCGGGCATGGTGGTAGCAGTTTTGTTTACCTTTTGGGTGGCTTACGAAAATATTCACGCCTTGCTGTGGTTTCATACCCAATCGGCTTTGCCGGCCCGGCGCTTTAGTCTGTGGCAATTTGTGTTAATCTCGGGCTTGTACCTGCTCAACTTACTTTTATTGTATTTGCAGCGAACCCGCACCCTCGATTTAGATATTACTTTGTTGAATGCCTTTTTGATATTAGTTGTTTCGGGAGTGGTGGGGCTGTGGGGCACCAAACGCCGGGAAACCATCTATCAGCAGTTTTTCTTTTTTGAAAACGGAGCCGCTTTTCTCTACCTGGTATTCGGCATTATTACCTTTCTGAGCATTGGTTACGCTTTTGCAACCGCCAACGATTCATTAATCCGGGCCTATACCGATTTAGTTATTTATACCCATCTGGCTTTCGGGTTATTCTTCCTGGTTTACATTATGCTCAACTTTGGTACGCTACTTCGCCAGAAGCTACGGGTTTATAAGGTAGTGTACGATCCTAAAGTTTTTCCTTTAGTAGCGGTATTTATCATGGGTACCATCCTGGTAGTATTACTTTTGCTGCGCAGTAATTTCAGCATGTACACCAAAGGCAAAGCCGGCTATTTTAATTACCTCGGCGATTTTTATAAAGCTTCGCAGGATACTTTATTAGCCGACCGGTTTTACCTGGAAGGCGACACCTACGATAATTTCAACTTAAAATCAAACTACGCGCGGGCGGCTCTTTACCACGAGAAACTGTATTTGCAAACCGAAATTAACCTGCTAAAGAATGCCCTGCAGGTTTATCCCAGCGATAAAATGTATGCCCGGCTGGCCAATAAATATACCGACCAGGAAGACTTTTTTGATCAGTTGTTTTTGTTGCGGGAAGGCCTACGGGCAATTCCCCACAGTGGTCCTTTGCTCAATAACCAGGCCTTGCTGTACAGCGCTACTTCCCTGACCGATTCGGCGGCGTATTTCTTTAACCTGGCGCACGATTACACCCAACACCCGGCGGTAATTCAGAGTAACCGCCTGGCTTTTTACCTGCAGAATGGCTTAGCAAACGAAGCTAACGCCATGGCTCAAAACCTGGACCACCCTACTTACCCGCCTTTGCAAAGTAATTTGCTGTTACTGCAACATCTCGAAAATGCCCGGTTCCTGGAGAACCCCATTGCGTTGCCCCAAGATCCGGTGCTCACACCTGCCAGCTTTGCGCTTCTCTACCACGGCGCACTCCAGGGCCAGATTCAGGCCGATAAAAATACCTTGAGCAAACTTAACACGTACTTAAATACGGATGCAAATCAGCCTTATTTCTTTGATTTATCAATATTAAAAGCTTTCGTGCAGAAAAATGCCGGGCAAACCCTGGCTTCCCGCACTACCCTGGAAAACCTGGCGGCTACTGAAACCCAGTACGCCGGCTATTTACTCGATTTAATCGGGCTGCAACTCATGCAGCAGAAATTATACCCTACGGCGGTTGATTATTTTGTGCAGGCGCGCGGCAAAGGCTGGCCAGAGGCCGGTATCCATCTGGTATACGCTTTGGCTTTACAAACAGATAAACAGGCGGACGCGTTACAGGAAGCCAATAACCTTTTTCGGGACCAACGGCCGGAAATCCGGCAACAGGCAGACCGGATAGCTTATTTGCTGCAGGCCTCTCCTACCCAGATTATCACGCAACGCAACGACTCGGTTAAGGTACAATACCTGCAATTAAACCAGGAAAATACCAGCCGGACCGAGCAGGAATATGTAGCTATTGCCAGCACAGTGCAAGATGCGGCGCTTAAACAAACAGCCCAAAAAGAAACCGCCGCGTTTTATGTAAAGCACGGCAACTTACCCGCGGCTGCCCAGGTAATTGCGGCCCTTTTGCCCCAACTTACCGTGCAAAACCAATTACTGTCGGAAGTAAATATACTCCAGGCCGAAATTTTACGCCGCTCCCGGGATTTCTCTCAACTAAAACAGGCTTTATCGCGCATGTACTTATCGGAGCAAGACCAGCCGCTTAAACTTTATTACCAGGCGCAATTGGCCGAGGCGCAAAACCGCAAACCAGCTGCCAAAAAATACTACGACCAGGCTTTACTGGCTTTGCCTTATCACGAACCAACTGTTTTAGCCGCCGCTAATTTTTACACCACCCAAGTTCCGAACCCCGATAGGGCCTACAATATTTTGCTGGATTGCATTACCTATAACCCCAATGCGCCGGAAATTTATAAGGCTTACATCTTAAAAAGTATTGATCTGGGTTATTTTGGTTTTGCAGAATCGGCACTGGAAGAACTGGGCCGTTTGGTAAGGCCTGCTGAATTAACATCTTTCCGGGCGCAATACGAGCAAAAAATAGTGGAGTGGCGCACCGATGAACCAACGAGAGATAAAATAAATGCGACTGCTTTATAACTAAGTAGCTGTTAGCAGTTAGCTATTAATTCAAAAATCAACGCTTTACATTATGATTAATATCAATTAGATTTAGATTAGTACTTAAAGTTACATTTGCGCAAGGGCTGATTTGCTCTTGTATTGCAACTAGGGCGCGGAAGTTACTTCCGTGACTTTCTGATCGGTATCCGTTAGTCACGGAAGTAACTTCCGCGCCATAAAAAGCAGCTTAATTATTTTCACGTACAAAATGAGGGTTTCGCGCCAGGCTACTAGCAAAAGCCAGTAGCCAATTAAGGTGAGCGTTCTGGTTTACGTAACAGCTTCAGAAGAAAATTTATTATCTAAATAAAAAATGGTATCGTCCGTGCAAAACTGTAACTTGTCGGTGATTACATTTAGCTAGCTGCTTTCACTATGGAAGTTAAAACCATTATTCAAACAGAAAACCTGGCTCGTATTTACCGTATGGGCACCGAAACCATTCATGCCTTGCGGAGCGTTTCCATTTCAATAGGCAAAGGCGAGTACGTAGCCTTTATGGGTCCGTCGGGCTCTGGCAAATCAACCCTCATGAATATTGTGGGCTGTCTCGATACCCCTTCGGAAGGCTCTTATATACTAAACGGCAAAGATGTGAGTAACATGACCGATAATGAGCTGGCCGAAATCCGGAATAAAGAAATAGGTTTTGTGTTTCAGACTTTCAATTTACTACCCCGCTCCTCCTCGCTCGAAAATGTAGCCTTGCCTTTGGTATATGCGGGTTTCGGCAAATCGGTGCGGGAAGAAAAAGCCATGCAGGCCCTGGAAAGCGTAGGTTTGGGTAGCCGCGCCAAGCATAAACCCAACGAGCTATCCGGGGGGCAACGCCAACGGGTGGCCATTGCCCGCGCCTTGGTAAACGATCCTAGTATCATTCTGGCCGATGAACCCACGGGTAACCTCGACACCAAGACCTCCTACGAAATTATGGACTTATTCGAGAACCTGTACGCCAAAGGTAACACCATTATTATGGTTACGCACGAAGAAGATATCGCCAAATACGCGCATCGCATTGTTCGCTTACGCGATGGGTTAGTTGAGTCGGATACTGTAAACACCGATGTACGCACTCACCACAACGAAGTAGTTTAAATAGCTTTAAGTTGTTAGTGTTTAGCTTTTAGTCTAAAATCAAAATATTTGCAAGCTTAAAGCTGGTAAGTAAATTTGATTTATTACTGATTCTTTTACTGCTGCGAATTTTATTTTTCTTTGCTTATTTATGAAAATTTATACCAAAACTGGCGACCAGGGCCTGACTTCTTTAATTGGTGGCACCCGCGTTAAGAAATCGCATGTACGCATTGAGGCGTACGGCACCGTAGATGAGCTGAATGCCTACATCGGTTTAGTTGCCGACCAGCCTATAAATACCAATCGACGGTTATTTTTAAAAGAAATTCAGGATCGCTTGTTTACCATTGGTTCATCGTTGGCCTCCGACCCGGAAAAATCCAAAATGAAAATTCCGGATTTACACGAAGCAGATATTACGTTATTGGAGAACGAGATGGATGCGATGAACAGCATTTTACCCCCATTACGGGTGTTTATATTGCCGGGCGGGCACCAATCAGTTTCGTTTTGCCACGTGGCCCGTTGTGTTTGCCGCCGTACCGAACGTTTGGCAATTGCCTTGGCCGAAGAATCTTTTGTAGCGGATTTGGTGATAAAATATTTAAACCGGCTCTCGGATTATTTATTTGTTCTGAGCCGCCTCATGGCGCACGATTTACAGGCGGAAGAAATTCCCTGGCAGCCGCGTTTCTGATCCTAGCCTGTAATTACCCCAAAAATTAGGGCAGCATTGCCTAATTTCTTACTTTTACCCAAAATTTACGTAGAAAATAAACCGTTCTATTTTGCTTTATTTTCTAAAGCAGATATTAATCTGGTTTATTTAAATTAAACTATCATGCTCGAAACGCAACAAATCAAAGTAAAAAAAATTACCCAGTCGCGCCTGCCGGAGGTAGACATGGTTAATTTAGAATTTGGTCAGACCTTTGCTGATCACATGTACGTAGCCGATTTCGCCCATGGCGAGTGGCAAGAACCGCATATTGTTCCTTTTGCTGATTTTACCTTAAGCCCGGCCAATCCGGCTTTACATTATGGACAGGCTTTGTTTGAAGGATTAAAAGCCTATAAAGCCGAGAACGGCGATATTCTAGTTTTCCGTCCGGAAGCCAACTTGCGGCGTTTAAATGTTTCGGCCGACCGGTTGTGCATGCCGCCTTACCCGGAAGAATTATTTTTAAAAGGTTTGAAAGAACTGTTGCGCGTAGATGCGGATTGGATTCCAACAGCAGCCGGCAGTTCCCTGTACATTCGTCCGTTTATGTTTGCCACCGGCGAATTTCTGGGAGTAAAACCTTCCGATACGTATAAATTTGCCATTATTACCTGCCCGGTAAATGCTTATTATTCTACCCCGTTACGTGTAAAAATAGAAGAACAATTTGCCCGAGCCGTAGAAGGCGGTTTTGGTTACGCCAAAGCGGCCGGTAACTATGCAGGCTCCTTGTTTCCGGCCAAAAAAGCCGCGGAAGAAGGTTACCACCAGTTGCTCTGGACCGACGGCAAAACCCACGAATATTTCGAGGAATCCGGCACCATGAACCTGATGTTTGTCATCAACGATACTTTGCTTACCCCGGCATTAAGCACGTCTATTCTGGCCGGCGTTACCCGCGATAGTATTTTAACCCTGGCCCGTGACCGGGGCATGAAGGTAGAAGAACGCAAAATTGCGGTAGCCGAAGTAGTAGAAGCCGCGCAAAACGGCATGTTACAGGAAGCTTTTGGTTGCGGTACCGCTGCCGTTATCTCCCAAATTGCCACCATTGGCTATCAGGGCACTGATTTGCAGTTACCTCCCGTGGAAGGTCGGAAGTACTCCCTGGCATTTGCCGAGGAATTAAACAATATCCGCACCGGCAAAACTGCTGATAAGCACGGCTGGATTGTAAAAGTGTAACAATTAGCTATAATTTTGAAGTTGTAAGCAGTAAGTTTCCGGCTACCTGATTGCCATACTTAATGCTTACAACTTTTTATTTATTCCTATCAGAATCTATTTTCTCAGCTAATATTAAAAATATTACTTACTACTTATAACTTAAAACTTAAACATGACAACGGAACAATTAAAAGATTTAAAGGCCAGAACAGAGGCTTTGGGGAGGTATCTTTGACTACGATACCAAGAAAGAAGAAATAAACGAGAAAGAAAAAATTACGCTTGCGCCTGGTTTCTGGGATGATTCTAAGAAAGCCGAAACGCTTTTGCGGGAAATAAAAACCTTAAAAGTTTGGACCGACCAGTACGAAGAAGTAGAAAGTGCGGTCTCTGAATTTGAAGTCTTATTTGACTTTTACAAAGAAGAAGAGGTTTCCGAAGAAGATATTCAAGTTGAATATACCAAAGCTTTGTCCGCCATTGAACAGATGGAGTTCAAACGCATGCTCAGCAACGAAGAAGACCAGCTCAGTGCCGTACTGGAAATAAATCCGGGTGCCGGTGGCACCGAGAGCCAGGATTGGGCCGAAATGCTTATGCGCATGTACATTATGTGGGCCGAAAAACACAAGTACACTGTCCGGCAACTCAACTACCAAGCCGGTGACGGGGCTGGCATTAAATCAGCAACGTTGGAAATAAACGGCGATTTTGCTTATGGTTACCTGAAAGCCGAAATAGGCGTTCACCGGCTGGTGCGCATTTCTCCTTTCGATTCCGGTGGCCGCCGCCATACTTCTTTTGCCTCCGTATTTGCTTACCCCTTGGTAGACGACACCATCAACATTGAGATAAACATGGCAGATATTGAATGGGATACCTTTCGCTCTGGCGGGGCTGGCGGGCAAAACGTAAATAAAGTAGAAACTGCGGTCCGTTTAAAACACAAACCTTCGGGCATTGTAATTGAGTGCCAGATTGAAAGGTCGCAGCTCATGAACAAAGAGCACGCCATTAACATGTTGCGCTCCCGCCTGTATCAGATTGAGATTGATAAGCAAAATGAAGAAAGAGACAAAGTAGAAAGCACCAAAAAACGCATTGATTTTGGCTCCCAAATTCGTAATTATGTTCTGCACCCTTATAAATTAATCAAGGATTTAAGAACGGGTTTAGAGCGCTCGGATGTGCAAAATGTATTAGATGGCGATATTGATGATTATATTAAAGCTTTTTTAATGCAGAGTTGAACGAAAATAAGAATAAACTTCCTAATTAAATATTATATATCAATTGCCAGAGCTACAGTTTTCAAGTTCTAAACACACTAAAATCCAACATTTTAGCTAAAAACGATTCTATTAAAATACTTATACTTTAATAGCATATACAATATATATAAAGTATTATTTAAAGATAACTATTTAGTTTTATTTATAATTTATTCTAATTTTAATTATAGAACTTGCAATAAAGATATAAAATCCTTAAAATTGACCAATTTAAATTTTATTTACCAAAGTAAAAAACATGAAAAAATTTCTATTAATGAGTCTTTTCCTGTTGTCGACGCTTCTACAGGAAGCAATGGCACAGAACAGGACAGTGACTGGAAGGGTTACAGATGCCTCAAGTAACGAAGGTTTACCTGGGGTTACTGTATTAGTTCAGGGCACCCAAGTAGGTACTGCCACCGATGCTACGGGTAGCTATTCTATTAACGTACCTGAAGGTGGTACAACTTTAATATTTAGTTTTATAGGTTATACCACTACGGAACGGGCTATTGGTAATGCCACTACTATCAATATCGGTTTAGCTACTGATGCGAAGCAGTTAGGGGAAGTAGTGGTTACTGCACTTGGCCGGGAGGAGGAAAAAAAGACACTTGGCTATGCTACTCAGGAAATTAGATCCGAAGTTCTTACTCAAGGACGTGAACGCAGTGTATTAAACTCTTTACAAGGTAAAGTAGCTGGTGTAAACATCCAAAGTCAAAGCGGAGCCCCTGGTTCTTCTAGCCGAGTAGTAATACGGGGTAATAAATCATTTACAGGAAATAATCAGGCACTTTTTGTTGTTGATGGTATTCCGATTGATAATGGTTCTCTTGGAGCTAATGGCGCAACCGGAACTGCTGATAACTTAAATAATGGAGTAGATGTTGGAAACAGAGCAAATGATATTAATCCGGATGATATAGAATCTGTAAACATTCTGAAAGGCCCTGCAGCCGCTGCACTTTATGGAGCTCGCGCAGCTAATGGGGCAATTATGATTACTACAAAATCCGGTAGAAACGTGAATAAGAAAGCCGAAATTACTTTAGTATCTTCTTATCTTGTAGAAGACGTTTTACGTTATCCAACATTTCAGAACAGCTATGGCCAAGGTTTTTTTGGAGCGGCCGATTTGCGAGAAAATACTAGCTGGGGAGCAAAATTTGATGGTGTGGTACGCCCTTGGGGGCAGATTGTAAACAACCAACAGAGAATTAAACCTTATGCAGCTTTGCCAGATAATATCAAAGAATTCTTTAATTATGGTTCTAACTTTACCAATAGTTTATCGTTATCTGGCGGTAGTGATAAAGGAACTTACTATACTTCTTATTCTAATACCAGACAAAATGGTATTACACCCGGCACCGAATATAATCGCAACACGCTTACATTTAAGGGCTCTACTAAATTAGCTAATAACTTTAGTTCTACTGCTTCTTTATCTTATATAAAATCTGGTGGCGACTTTGCTTTAACGGGCCAAGGCAATTCTGTATTTAATCAGCTAATTCAAACTCCCCGGGATATTCCGGTTCGTGAGTTAGAAGATTTATCAAATCCCTTTAATAATGAAGCTGGTTTCTACTCACCCTATACAATTAACCCCTACTGGGCAATTCAAAATCAAACTTATACCAATAATGTTGATCGTTTGTTCGGCAATGTTACTTTGGGATATAAGTTTAATGATAATTTAAACCTTACTTATAGAATTGGAACTGACTTTTACACCGATCGGCGGCAGCAATTCTTTGCTATCCGGAATGTAGAAGGTCAAAACGCTGCAGCAAATGATAACGGTATGTATTCCGAAACGCAAATATATAACCGGGAAATTAATTCCGATATTATGCTTTCCTACATTCGTAATCTAACTACGGACTTAACTTTAGACGTATTGGTTGGCTCTAACGTTAGACAAGTATCTAATGAACGTTTATTCGCCCAGGCTGATGCATTAGCAAATAACCAGTTTAAAAATCTAAGCAATATTGTAGGTACGCCCTTAGCTTATAGCTACCGGGATATGATCAGATTAATCGGAGCATACGGTACTGCAAAATTGGGATTCAGAGATTTTATCTGGTTAGAATTTACTGGCCGTAACGATTGGGCTTCTACCCTGCCAATTGAAGACAACAGCTTCTTTTATCCGGCTGTTAGCTTAGCTTTTGATGCAGCCAGTGCTTTTGATTTATCTGCTTCTACCCCTATAAATGTTGCAAAACTACGCGCAAATTTTGCTAGTGTTGGCAATGGAGGCGAATTAGCCTATCAAACCAGATCTGTATTTGTGACGGGCAATATTACCGACGGCTTTCAGGGTACTGATTTAAACTTCCCGTTTAACGGAATGCCAGGCTTTGAAGTAAGTAATGTTGTAGGAAACTCCCAACTTCGTCCGGAAAGAACTACTTCCTACGAAATCGGGGCTGATTTACGTTTTTTTGATGAGCGTTTTACTATAGATGCTAGTTATTATGACCAAAGATCTAAAGATTTAATTGTTAGTGTACCCGTAGCTTATTCTACCGGTTATGGCTCCAGTGTTCTTAATGCCGGCGACATGACTAACAAAGGAGTAGAATTAGTAGTTGGCGGAACGCCTGTTAAAACAACCACTGGTTTCTCTTGGGATATCAGCGTAAACTTTACTAAAAACAAAAACCTGGTTACAAGAACCTATCAGCACTCTCCTATTTCTTTAGGTGGTGTAAGTTCCGCAGGTTTGTATATTGTAGAAGGTCAACCTTATGGTGTATTTCAGGCAGATGATATTATGCGCGATCCGCAAGGCCGTATTGTGGTAACCGCTGTAGATGGAATACCTCGTGTTGCTTCGGAGCAATCGTTTATACCTAGTATTACCCCCAACTGGCAAGGTGGCTTAGTAAATACTGTTGCGTATAAAGGTGCCCGTCTTTCTGTAGTAGTTGATACCCGCCGCGGAGGTAAAATCTATTCCAGAACCCGCGCTACCCAGCGTTTTGCTGGTACTGCTCCAGAAACTTTAACCAATGACCGCCAGCCATATATTATACCCAACTCTGTAGTACAAGTAGGTAATACAGATGAGTACGTTGAGAATACTACTCCTCTTACTAATGATAACTTATATGACTATTGGGGCAATTTACCTGAATCCACAAATATAATTGATGCTTCTTTCACGAAATTAAGAGAAGTAAGTTTATCTTATAAATTACCTTCTGCCATAACGCAAAAAACTTTCTTCGGTAATATTGAGATTGGTGTTTCCGGTAGAAATTTATTTTTATGGACTCCGGACGAAAATACTTACATAGATCCGGAAACTAACAACTTTGGTAATGGTAATGTACAGGGCTTTGACTATAGCGGCTCTCCTTCAACTCGTTCTTGGGGTGGAAACATTCGATTAACATTCTAAAAACTATTGATTTCAAATCATGAAAATTAAAAATAATTATATACTTGCAGCTGTATTTGCCACCATGTTAGGCACAACATCCTGCGAAAATTTCTTAGATATTAATAACGACCCGAATAACCCTTCGAGCTCGACTCCTACTTTAACTTTACCTGCCGGTTTTGGCGAGTTAGCTTATGTTTTAGGTAATCAATTCCAATTTTTAGGCAACTTTTATGCTCAGCATTGGACGCAATCCGGGGGTGCTAACCAGTATTGTGACTTAGAGCAATATCAGATGACTTCCAGTACGTATGACACACGGGTTTGGGCTGAATTCTACGCTGGTGCCCTCAATGATTTTAAATATGTAGCGGACCAAGGCAATGCCCTTAATAACCCTAACTATGCAGCTATCGGAGAAATAATGCAGGTTTACACAGTCCAGGTTGTTACCGATGCTTGGGGCGATGTACCCTATACTACTGCACTACAAAGCTTGGAGAACCTCAGTCCTGAATATCAAAGCCAGGAAGAAATTTACACAGGCTTAATTACTCAGTTGGACGCTGCTATAGAAAAGATTGGTACAGGTGCCGGAATAGCCGGTCAGGATGATCTAGTTTTTGGAGGTGATATGGATTTATGGCGAAAGTTTGCCAATACCTTGAAGCTTAAGATCTATTTGCGTCAAGCCTATGTAAGACCTCAGGTTGCCGAAGCTGGTATTAAAGCCATGTATGCAGCCGGGGCTGAATTTTTAGGTATGGATGAAACTGCTGATATTGAGTTTTTTAACCAAACGCAAAACCGAAATCCTTTTTTCCAAACCCAAGTCACATTTAGAGGTGGCGTAGATGTAGTAGCGAGTAACACCTCACTTGAGTTCCTGCAAACTACCAATGATGCCCGTTTAGACAACTTTTATGCGCCAGCCGAGGAGGGTACCAACGCGGGCAAGTTTATTGGTGTTAATCAGGGAGTAGAATGCACACCTACCAGACTCGGTCTACTGGCTACTAATTACTCTAAACCAGGACCAGCTGTAGCCAGCCCAACCACTGCTATTCCGCTTATTAGTGCGGCCGAAAGTTATTTTTTACAGGCAGAAGCAGTTGCTAGAGGTTGGGTCAGCGGTTCTACGGCAGCTTCTCTTTATGAACAAGGTATTCGAGCTTCTTTTGATTATGTGGGAGAAAGCGATGCTACGGCTACAGCTCTGCTTCAGCAACCTGGTGTTGCTTACGCAGGTGGTACTGTGGAAGAACAAGTTGAGCAAATTATTACTCAAAAATGGTTATCATTTAATGGTACGCAGGGTTTCGAGGCCTGGACTGAGTACAGAAGAACTGGTTATCCAAGTTTTATTGAGCCGTCTGCTGCCTCTAATTTAGGAGGAAGCCTATTGCCAAAGCGCATTATCTATCCAAACTCAGAAGCTACCCGGAATGAAAATTATCCTGGATTGCAGGAAGTATCTGTTCCGGTTTGGTGGGATGTAAAAGACTAATCTTAAAAATTTTAATTTACAAAAGAATGACTTTTAGAAATAATATTTTAGTATCTGCTTTGATACTTTTGTCATCTTTTTTTCTACTTAGTTGTGAGAAAGATGATTCAACCGTCAATATATCCAGCATTACTACTTATCCGCTTATTACACTGAAAGGGGAAGAGTGGGTTGTTATTCCCCAGGGTGGCACTTATACTGACCCTGGTGTTGAAGCAACCATTGGAGACGAACCTGTTGAAGTAGTAGTAACAAATTCACCTGATCCAAATACGCCTGGCGTATATGAAACTACTTATACAGCCACAAATAAAGAGGGCTATTCGGCATCTGTAACCAGAAAGGTTGGCGTAATTTCTCCTGAAACAGCGGCAATGGATATAAGTGGACAATACAAACGGAATGCAGGTGCTGGGGGCATTTCAACAATTACAAAACTTGGCCCTGGCTATTATCAAACAGATAATGTAGGTGGTGTTGCAGTTCCTGGCCCGGAGGTTACTGTTAGATTTTTTCATTACGAAGGAAATACACTTTATGGTCCACCGCAAGATGTTCAAGGGAGTACCTTCTCTGTAATTGATGGCACTTTAAAACCAGGCGTAAGTTATAGTTGGTCGGTAATTAATAGTAGCTATGGCAATGCGCTAAGAACTTTTGTAAAACAGTAACTATTTATAATAAAGATATATTATGAAATTAAAAAAACTTTTGATATTGCCTTTGCTGCTGTCTTTAGGATTTTTCTCCTCCTGCGACCAGGATGATGAACCGGAGATTGAGTATATGGCCACTTACCCTGTTTCAGGTGAATGGGTTGTAAACTATTATGTAGAAAACAGCGATGGGGAACTTGAAGAAATAGCTCCACATACTCAAATACGAGCTTATAACACAGCTGCTAATGTACCCACTGAGATATGGATTGATGACCAAGGAACATTCTGGGATTATAAAGTTAGAGCCGGTTTAAACATGAGTGATCTATCTTTTTCAGGCACTGAGTTGGAAAATCAATCTTATGAATCTAAAGTAACGATTACTGATGGTAAGGTTATAAGAAATGGTACCAGTATAAAAGGTATACCGGCAGATAGTATCTACTTTAGAGTTTCTTTTGATGATGATGAGGAGCCTTATAGCACTATATATCACGCAGCAGGCCATAGGAGTAATGGATCTGGTGATTAATATATAATCTACAATGAAATTTAAAACAGAAAAAGGGTAAGCATTAAGCTTACCTTTTTTTACGCCATCTCTTTTCTAATGTGAGTTATGGCTTAATGGCAGGTTTGTTGACTTGACTTTGGAATAAAAACGGGGGGTTTGTTATCGTATAAGCAATAATCAGTTAAAGCAGCCAGCATGTGGGCATAAGCATTCTTATGACTTCTATGGCGGGTATGCTCCAGGTCAAACACACTCATCAGGATATCATTGACCGATATAATCAAAGCTCTTTTGCGCAGCCTAAGTTTGTCTTCTAAGGGCAGGAGTTTGTTTTTCATCTTGCTCCTGATCTTGGTGATGAGTTGCAGCCCCTCTTAATAAGAGATCTCAAACAAACTGCTCAGATAATCTCTGTTCCCATAGCACTTACCCTTTAAAATCTGGAGCTGCTCTTGAAGCATCTGCTGGTTCTTATTGGCTACATTTACCAGTCTGAATAGAAATTTGACTAATTCTATATGTTGGATAATAACTAGGTGCAGCTTAAAAAAAAGAATTAACCCATACAGCCTTGCCCCAGTAGTTAGTCGAGAAAAGTCTTTATTTTCATAGATTTGGTGATTGTTGCAGACGGGTAGCTTCTTGGAGTTACTAATGTAAGTACAGAGTGAGCTGGCTTGTATCAACATTAGATAAACAATAATATTGCAAATCTAACCATATTTCATCTTTTGCTTTATTCTTTTAAAAATCAGCAGGCATTTCAAAATAAATTAACAAATAATAATCAGACTTATATTAATTCAAGCATTTTATTAAGAATTATTTGAATTTCTAAATTTAAGCGATAAATTTAGAACCTAAATGAAACTTAAAATTAAACAAAAAAACATGAAAAAATTTCTATTAATGAGTCTTTTCCTGTTGTCAGCGCTTTTGCATGAAGCAATGGCACAAAACAGGACGGTAACCGGAAGGGTTACCGATGCAACAAACAATGATGGCTTACCTGGAGTTACTATTCTGGTTAAGGGCACCCAGGTTGGTACTGCCACCGATGCTACCGGTAATTATTCTATTAATGTACCAGAAGGTGGTACAACTTTAGTATTTAGTTTTGTGGGTTATACCACTACGGAGCGGGCAATTGGCAACTCCACTACGCTGAACATAGCCTTAGGTACCGATGCCCGACAATTAAGCGAAGTAGTGGTAACCGCTCTTGGAGTGGAAAGAACCCGTAATTCGCTTCCTTATGCCGCTACCCAAGTAGAAGGTGCGGATGTAACCAAAGCACGTAACCCAAATTTCTTAAACTCATTATCGGGTAAAGTAGCCGGGGTAAACATCAAGCAAAATAACACGCTTGGCGGTTCTACCAACGTAGTTATTCGGGGTACGAAATCATTATATGGCAATAACCAGGCTTTGTTTGTAGTAGATGGTGTTCCAATCAGTAATAATAATACCAATACAACCAACCAGACTGCTGGTCGGGGCGGTTATGACTACGGAAACGTTGGAGCCGACGTAAACCCGGATGATATTGCTTCGGTAACCGTACTTAAAGGTGCTGCTGCTACTGCCCTATATGGTTCCCGTGCTTCGAACGGGGTAATTATGATTACCACGAAAAAAGGCAGAAAAGGTTCGGTAGGGGTAACCATAAATACAGGTGCCACAATGGGGGTTGTAGACAAAAGCACTTTCCTGAAATACCAGGACCAATATGGGGCTGGTTATGGTGCATACTATGGCCCTGACGAAGATGCTTATTTCAACCAGCGGGATATGAATGGCGATGGCACAACGGATTTAGTTGTTCCATTTACCGAAGATGCTTCTTATGGAGGTGCTTTTGACCCAAATTTAATGGTTTATCAGTGGAACTCTTTAGATCCCACCTCTCCTACTTATCGTCAGGCGACACCTTGGGTTGCAGCCCAAAACGATCCTAGCTATTTTCTGAAAAAAGCGGTAGGAACTAATAATAGTATTATTGTGGACGGCGGTAACGAAAGCGGTACATTTAAATTAGGCTATACCAATACGCATGACACCGGTATTTTACCTAACAGTGAAATAAATAAAAACATGGTCAACTTTGCCGGCTCTTTAAACCTGACCCCAAAGTTAACTACCAGTGCTAGTATCAATTTTACAAAAACTGATGGTTTAGGCCGCTACGGAACTGGTTACAGTTCTTTTAACCCCATGCAGCAATTCAGACAGTGGTTTCAGACTAATGTAGACTTAAAAGAGCAAGAGGAGGCTTATTTCCGTAACCGGGAAAACATAACTTGGAATACTCGGAGCGCTACAGATATCCGGCCTATTTACTCTGATAACCCTTATTGGGTACGTTATGAAAATTATCAAAATGATGAACGTTATCATTATTTCGGGAACATTGTAGCTTCTTATAAATTTACCGATTGGTTTGATATTATGGGTAGGGTTACATTAGATTCTTATGATCAATTGCAAGAAGAAAGAAATGCGATTGGTAGTACCGGTACGTCTTCTTACTCTCGCTTTAATATAACTGGCCGGGAATCTAACTATGACTTGATTGCTAACTTCAACAAAAATATTACCGAAGATTTCAGCTTTAAGGGTTTATTAGGTAGCAATTTCCGAAGGCACCGGATTAACTCCATACTGGCCCAAACTAGCGGCGGCTTAGTGGTACCAAGAATATATTCACTTTCCAACTCAGTTAACAATATTAACCCGCCAACAGAAACGGATCAAAGATACGGGGTTGATGGTTACTTTGCGAGTGCCACTTTTGGTTTCAGAGAAATAGCCTTTTTAGACCTGACTGGCAGAAGAGATAAATCATCTACTTTGCCAGAAGGTAATAATACTTATTATTATCCATCTGTGGCAGGTAGCTTTGTTTTCTCTGAATTATCAAAAGATTCACCTTGGTTATCTTATGGTAAAGCGCGCATTAATTACGCCGAAGTAGGCAATGATGCCCCGGTTTATTCTATTTTTAATGTTTATGGTAAGCAGGATCAGGAAATTAATAGTTCTACCCGGCCCACAGTAGGTGGTTTTGGCTCTATTCCGCTTTACTCGCTACCAAATACCCGGAACAATCTTAACCTGAAACCCGAAAGAACTAAGAGCGTAGAGGCTGGCCTTGAAATGTCCTTTTTAGAAAGCCGTTTCGGATTTGAAGCTACTTATTATAAATCAAATACCATCGATCAGATTATTCCTATTCAAGTATCAACAACTTCTGGATTTGGAGCTACTTATGTAAACTCCGGCGAGGTGGAGAATAAAGGTATAGAGCTTACTGCATTTGTTACTCCTATCAAGACTGATAATTTCTCCTGGACGCTTAATGCTAACTGGACCCGTAACCGAAACGAAGTACTCTCCTTAGCAAAAGGCACCGAAAACTTAGTTTTAGCTACTTACCAAGGTGGCGTATCATCTAATGCTACTATTGGTCAGCCATTCGGAACTATTCGCGGAGCCAGCTTCGTTAAAAATACTAACGGTGAAAAAGTAATTGACTCTGACCCTGAAAGCGCCCGTTACGGTCTTTACCAAACGGGGCCTTCCACTACTGTGATTGCTGATCCGAACCCAGATTGGTTAGGTGGTGTTTCTAACACAGTTACCTATAAAGGAGTTTCTTTATACTTTTTAGTAGATGTAAGGCAAGGTGGTCAGTTATTTAACCTGGATACTTACTATGGATATGGTACCGGGTTATACCCGGAAACTGCTGGTTTAAATGATTTGGGCAATCCATCAAGAAATCCGGTTGTTGAAAATGCGGACGGAACTTATGGTGCAAATAGTGGTGGAATAATATTTCCTGGGGTAAAAGAAGATGGTTCTCCTAATGATATTCGGGTAGCAAATACAGAGGGCGTTTATGGTTATAACCAGCCGCAAGAGATGAATGTGTATAATGCCAGCTTTGTCAAATTAAGAGAAGCATCTTTAACTTATTCTTTACCTGAGTCATTACTTGCCAGAATTAAGCCATTTAAAGGTATTGACCTTTCTTTAACCGGCAGAAACCTATGGATTATTAAAAAACATGTTCCTTATGCTGATCCGGAAGACAACTTAGGTTCTGGCAACTACGGACTAGGTTATATGACTGGCTCTTTCCCAACTACCCGTAATATTGGTTTCAATTTAAGATTTAGATTTTAATTTAATTAAAAATGAAAAGAATACTTTTATTCTGCATTCCAGCGCTGGTGTTTGTAACATCATGCAAAAGCCTGGATGATTATGATAACGTAAACCCCAAAGCGGCTACTACTGTGCCGGGCACTTCCTTGGTAAGCAATGCCCAACGAGTATTAGTAAATACACTTAACACGCCCGACTACAACATAAATCCTTTTCGGTTTTATGTACAGTACTGGGCAGCTACTACTTACCCGGATGAAAGTCAATTTATTATTGCAACCAGACAAATTAATCGGTACTTCTGGGATCCTTTATACCGGGATGTATTGAGTGATTTGAACGAAGGGAAAAAATTAATTACGGCTGATCCGTTAACTACTATTTCTGACCCTGCAATTAAAGAAAGAGTTAGAAATAATCAACTGGCTGCGGTTGAAGTGTTAGAAGTCTATACCTGGTCGGTTTTAGTAAACACATTTGGTGACATTCCTTATACAGAAGCACTGAATGCCGATAATGTATTACCAACATTTGATGATGATGTGGCCATTTATAACGATTTGGTTACCCGCTTAGATAAAGCAATTGGTATGCTTGACCCAACAGCTGCTGGTTTAGGCACTGGTGATTTATACTACAGTGGCAACGTAGCCAGTTGGATAAAATTTGCTAATGCGGTTAAATTACGTTTAGGCATGACTCTAGCTGACGTGGACGCAACCAAAGCAAAAACGATGGTAGAAGCAGCCGCACCTAATGCATTCAAATCTAATGCGGACAATGCCAAATTAACTTATTTGTCAGCTTTACCTAACCGGAATCAGCTATATGAATCATTAGTACAAAGCGGTAGAAACGACTTTGTTGGCGCCAGCACTTTAATTGATCGGTTGCTATCTACAAATGATCCACGGCTCAATGAATATTTTAAAACTGTTCCGGATACTACTATATATAAAGGAGGAGTAGCCGGTAGTCCTAACAGCTACGGAAATAATTCTGCGCCGGGCGCCATGCTGGAGAACCCTACTTTACCAGGTATGTTGTTAACCTATTCAGAAGTTGAATTTATTTTAGCAGAAGCCGTGGAAAGAGGATTTGCCGTGGAAGGCACGGCAACGGAACATTATAATAAAGCTGTTACTGCTTCTGTTATGGAGTGGGGCGGCACCGAAGTTGAAGCTACAGCTTATCTGGCACAGCCTGCAGTAGCGTATGCTTCTGCACCTGGCGATTTCAAGCAAAAAATCGGTACTCAAGAGTGGATTGCTTTGTACAACCAACCCACACAGGCCTGGACAGAATGGAGAAGATTGGATGCGCCAAATTTGGTAAAACCGGCAGCGGCCATCTCCGCAATTCCCCTTCGATTACCTTATCCAACTACAGAAGCTAACTTAAATGTTACAAATTACAAAGCTGCATCCGCTGCCATTGGAGGCGATGAAGTTACTACTAAGGTATTCTGGGATAAGTTTTAATTACTAATTCCAACTACCTCTTAAAACATAAAAGGCTGCCGAAAGGCAGCCTTTTATGTTTTACACTATATAAGAAGAAGTAAGCACTATGCCAAATTAATTTATCGTATATTCCAACAAGCATCAAATTTTAAATAATACAATCAATTGAGCCAAATAGGCATATTTTTTGTCGTTCTGGCGGCTTTTATATTAAGGTAGTCTAGACGATTTATCTTTAAACTTTGGGAACGTGCTTTAAAATACATCTATTTCTTATAAATCACGAACCAAAACAATCACCTGATCGGCAATAGGGTTTTGAATAAGGTGCAATATTTTTTTACTTACCTCTTCCGGCGACTGCAAGTTTCCTTCTTTTTTCAGATCCTGAAATCGCTCCAACTCGCTAAACCGCTTTGCTTCCACTTCTCTTATTTGCGCCTGCATGGCCGTATCTACTACCCCTGGCGATAAGGCGTAAACTTTTATACCCGACTGCAAAATATCCTGCTCCTTCTGGCAAGTTAGCGATATCATATCCAAAGCAGCTTTAGAAGCACAATAAGCCGACCAGCCATCTACCGCCCGCTGTCCAGCCCCAGAACTGATATTAATGATTATTTTGGGGCAGTTTTGATCGTTATAAGCACTGATAAAAGTATTGATCAGCATAGCCGGTGCAATAACATTCACGTCAAAAACAAACTCAAAATTATCGGTGGTTTGGCTGCCCAGGTAAGCAACTTCCCCTAAAATACCGGCATTATTAATCAAAACTATTTTTTCCGGGTTTTCCAGGTTAGGAAATAGCTTATGCAAATTATTTCGTAGCGCCGTTATATCCGAAAGGTCGGCGTACACATGATGGTACCGTTCGTGCTCGATAGATACGTTCCGGGATATCCCATAAACAACGGTATTATTATCGTGTAAGGCTGCTGCCGCCAGCGCTTTGCCTATGCCTTTACCGGTACCGGTTATAATATAGTAGATCATCGTACATTAAATCTGTTAAAATTTCATATGTTATGCTGTTAATATATATGTATATTAACAGCATAACATCTTCTATATGCAATCTGTTTGTCTGATTGTATATAGAAGATGTTATGCCGTACGAAGACAGAATATTTACGTTGATTATAAGTTAGTACCAGTCTTAAAATTATTGCAGACTTTATTTTATTCTCTTGCTTTGGTTCCCAAAATTGCCGTGAAATTTATTTATTGAAATCCAGCATAATACCACTTACAATGTTTTAAAACTTGGATATACATTATAAATAAAAATAAAAAACTCCCAGGTTAAAATAAACCTGAGAGTTTTAAATAAAAGAGATCAATCAAAGATGTATGCTTAGTATCCGGTTGTCTGTTGTTCACTCATATTCGGATTAGCATCCAATTCGCCTTGAGGAATTGGCCACGCCCATTCCCGAGCTACCGGCTCTAAAGTCTGAATAGTTGAAGTTAATGTTACATCTGACCGATCGATAGTCCGGGAGGTTCTTTTCAAATCAAACCACCGGTGGCCTTCGCCAACCAGTTCTCGGCGGCGCTCTACAGCAATTGCATCTAATAAGGCCTGGCCTACAAATATTTCCGGCACATAATTATTAATACGAGCTGCTCTTAAAGTAACTAAATCGGCTAAGCCTAAAGCTGCTTTGGCCACACCTTGCATAGCTCTGGCTTCGGCCCTAATTAAATACATTTCGGCTGTTCTAAGCACTTTCCAGTTTACCTGATTATCATAAACACCGTTTCTGGCTCTTACCAACTTAGATAAAACTCTTCTGGTAATAAGCACCGGCGGATCGGCATTGGTATATACTGCTGGTGTACCCGGATATAATGTTCTGGCGGGGGAAATATTACCAGATTGCCGGGTACCAAAGTATACCGGAAACCGGATATCGTTGTTCGGATCATAAGACGCTAATAAAGGAGCAGCCGGCCGGAAACGATTGCGGTTGGAAGATGCCGCATGCACATTGCTACCTCCCGGATCGCCTTGCCCAGCACTAAAAGTAACCGACCAGATAACTTCTGATAATGAAGCATCGCTCCAGATATCGGCAAACTGTTCTTTTGTAGCCAATGGCTTGGCATCAATAACCTGGCTAGCATAATTTTCGGCAGTTGCATAATCTTTTGCGTATAAGTTCATACGGGCCAATAAAGCTTTTACGGCTAACTGATCGATGTAAGCCCGGTTAGTGGAGGTATTAATAGCCTGATCTACATTACCTAAGGCAGCTTCGGCGGCAGCCATATCCTGGAAGATATTGTCGTAAGTTTCCTTTACACTTAAACGCACCGGCATTTCTTCCGGATCGAAAGCCGTTTTATAAGGTACTCCTTTGGCAGTAGAATTCCGATCATAGCTTTCGCCAAAATAACGTAAAAGATCAAAGTGAGCCATTCCCCGTAAAGCCAATGCTTGCCCTTTAATCCTATTTACTCTTTCTGGTTCGTCGGCTCCTATTTCATCAATATTACTAATTACCAGGTTAGCTTGGTTTATTAAATAATAAGCGGACTGCCACGCTATTTCAATATCACTTTCGTCGGCGGTATAAACCCAATTCACTTGGTTTTGCCAGTTTGCAAGGTCTTCTCCGGTTTGCACCAAGTTATCGCTCATCATATCCGGCAGCACCGACCAGGACCCGGTAGTTTGGGCACCACTGCCAAAGTATCCGGTTTGGCGTAATAATGAATAAGCACCGGTTAACGCATACTCATAATCTTGCAGGTTGTTTAGGGTTTGCGAACGTTCTAACACAAACTCTGGTTCAACGTCTATGGTCTTTTCACAAGCCGAGAACACCAAGGCACAGCTTAAACCTAAAGCTATGGATATTTTATTTATTTTCATTTTTCTGAATTAAGAATTAAAAGCCAACATTTAACCCGAACGTAATTGTTCTTAAAGCAGGGTATTGCGCTCCCTGCAATATCCCCGATGTAATCTCCGGATCCCATCCTAAGAAGTTGGTCCAGGTTTTAAGGTTTTGGCCTTGTGCATAAATGCGGATATTCTGTAGTTTAATAGTACTAGCCCATTTCTGAGGCAAAGTATAAGAAACGTTCAGGTTACGTAAGCGTAAGAAATCTCCTTTTTCTACAAAGCGGGTCACATTATCCTGCTAAACACTACCGGAATAAGGCACATCGGTAATATCACCCGGGTTCTTCCATTCCCGCGTTAATTCAGCACTTAAATTATCCCACAAATAAGCCGGATTAACAATGTTATTGCGGTCGTTATTATAAATTTCGTTACCTTTTACAAAACTAAAAAAGGCATTAACTTCAAAACCTTTATAATTTAAAGCTGAACCAAAGCCACCAAAGAAAGGTATCTGGGTAGAACCTACAATTACCCGGTCATTCGGGTCATAGTCTTCTGTAATCTCTCCTTCGCTGGTAAGATATTGGGCATTACCATTATCAGGGTTAACACCCGCATACCGCACCAAATAAAGAGAATTCATGGATTCGCCTTCCCGGTTTATGGTAATACCATTTATCTGATCATTGTTACCTTCACCAATCAGTTCTTTTACGGTGTTCTTATTATAAGTTAAGCTGGCGTTAGCCGACCAGGTAAACCCGCCTGCTTTTACCAGATCACCATCTAAAGAAAATTCAACACCTCTGTTTTGAATCTTACCGATATTAGTAGGAATCTCATCATAACCGGATGTTCTGGAAATCTGACGGTTTAAGAACAGATCGGAAGTAACGGTATTGTAAAACTCTATGGTTGATCTTAATCTTCCGTTTAAAGTAGCTAATTCAATACCGGTATTAAAATTGGATTTCCGCTCCCATTGCAGTTCGGGATTAGCCAATTGGGTTTGCACCAAGCCACTTACACCATTATAAACCGCCCGGCTGAATAATTCACGGGAAGCAAAATCAAGCGATAAACCTGTATTAGGATCTATTAAGGCCTGGTTTCCGGCTGAACCATAACTGATTTTGAATTTCAATTGGTTTATCACGCCGGTTATACCCTGCATAAAATCTTCTTCCGTAACAATCCAGCTTAAACCAACCGAACCAAAATTAGCATAGCGTCTGTTGGCCCCGAAACGGGATGAACCATCCCGACGGGCACTTAGGTCCATAAAATAACGGTTTTTGAACCCGTAGTTGATAATGGAAAAATATGAAAGCAAAGCATTTTCCCGTCCATTACCTCTTACCGTTGGGATATAGTTGTTTTCAGCGGTACCGGGAGTAATACCAGATTCATTTTCGAAAGGACCGCCCAAACCAAAACCGGTAAAACCCAAGTCACGATAATTATTATTAACTACCTCGTTAAACAATGCCACACTTAACGTATGGTCGGTACCAAACTCTGTTTTATAAGAAGCAGAAGTTGTTCCGGTATAGCGGAAGTTCCAGGACAGTCCCCGGGTAAAGCTCCCGGAACCTCCCGTAGAAGAACCTCCGGAAGAAGTGGATGGATCAATGAATGAAGTAGACTCATTATTAGTATAATCGATGCCCCAATTAGTACGCAGCGATAAACCTTTTAAGAAAGGTACGGTATACCCTACAAATATATTACCTACCCCTTTTAATTGCCGCCGGGAATTGGTGTTTTCCAGCAATTCTTGCAACGGATTGGGCTGGCCAGAGTATATTTCGGTATAATTACCTTCTTCGTCGTAAGGAGCTTCGTAAGGATTTGCCCACCGCACCGCATTTAAAGGAGAACCGATAGAAGTATTAACTTCGCTGGTATTAGAAAACCGGGATACCCCAAACGTAGAATTTAATCCAAACTGAAAATTTCCAGCTTCACTAGCTACGTTAGCCCGGCCAGTATACCTTTTCAAGCCGGTAGTTTGCACAATACCTGATTGATCAAACATAGACCCCGACAAGAAAAAAGTGGTCTTATCAGATCCACCTGAGGCACTTAATGTATGGCTGGCCGTTTTACCGGTTTGGAAGAATACATCTTCCCAGCTAGTGTTAATTTGTCTTAATCTGGCTACATCTTCGTCTGTCCATTCATACGGATTTTCCCGACTTAATTCATAATCTAACTTTTCCTGCGAATTCATTACCCGCAACCGGTTTTCAGGGGCTTTGGAGAACCCATATTGCACTTCGTAATTTAGCCGGGTGGCCCCTGCTTTACCCTTTTTAGTAGTAATTACAATAACGCCGTTAGCTCCTCTGGAGCCATAAGGAGCTGTGGAAGACGCATCTTTTAAAATATTAAAAGAATCAAAATCGGATGGATTCAAGGTAGAGAAATCTCCTGCTGATATTTCAACGCCATCTACAATATAAAGCGGTTGATTACTTCCATTTATCGAACCGCTACCCCGGATTAAAACGTTGGCGGCAGCACCTGGCTGTCCCGAGTTGGCTTGCACCAAAATGCCCGGGGCTTTACCTTGTAGGGCCTGATCAAAAGAACCAACCGGATAGCTGGCCACTTCTTCCGCACGAACGGTTGCAACTGAACCGGTAACCTCCCGTTGATTCTGAGTCGTGTAGCCGGTAACAATTACTTCAGATAGTTGCCGGGCATCAGCTCCTAAAGCAACATCAACTGTAGTACGGTTTCCTACCAGTATTTCCTGCGTGGTCATACCAACAAAACTAAAAACCAGGGTGGCATTATTAGTGTTAGGAACCGCAATTGAATACTGACCATTAACGTCAGTTGAAGTACCTGTACTGGTACCTCTTACTACTACTGTTACCCCCGGTAAACCCGAACCATCAGTGGCGGCAGTTACCCGACCAGTAATCGTACGACTTTGTGCTACCGCTGCAGTTACAGAAAACAACAGCAGCAGCAAGACTAGTAAATTCTTGTACATAAATTTTGTTTGTTTGTGTTATTATTGGATTTTGTACAACGAATTTAGTTAATGTTTAATCAAACAAAAAATATTTAAATCATTCCTGGGTATTTATTTTTAAGCATAAATTTAATTTCTTTATATATTTTCAAAATTATCACCTAAAATATTAAGCTATTTCTAATTTAAAAGGAGCTACTGGCCTGTTTTAGGTTGTTTATTCAGCATCTTAGGTCTTGCAAGAAATTTAGAAATTTCCTGATGTAAATACTTGCAGCTTTTCTAGGGCATAAAAAAAAAGGGTAACAGATTATTCCGTTACCCCTTTTTCAGTTACATGTTTATCTGAAATATTTTATAAAATATACTGACTTAAATCCCGGTTCTTCACCATACCGGCCAAGCGTTCTTCTACCAGCTGGCTCGTAATCTGAATATGCGCATTAGCCCCAATTTTATCCGGTACGTCAAACAAAATATCGTTTAATAAGCGGCTTACGACGGTATGTAAGCGGCGGGCACCAATGTTTTCAACTTCGCTGTTTACTTCAAAAGCAATTTCGGCAATTTTATGCAGGGCTTCGTCGTCGAAAGTCAAGGTTACCTCTTCCGCTTGCAGTAAAGCTTCATATTGTTTGGTTAACGCATTTTTCGGGAATTTCAGGATGGCGTAAAAATCTTCTTTGGTCAGGCTCTGCAACTCTACCCGGATAGGGAAACGGCCTTGTAATTCCGGAATCAGGTCGGAAGGTTTGGCTACGTGAAAGGCGCCAGCAGCAATAAACAAAATATGATCGGTATTAATAACGCCGTATTTGGTGTTAACGGAACTGCCTTCTACAATCGGCAACAAATCGCGCTGCACGCCTTCGCGGCTTACATCCGGTCCGCCACCACCATTGTTACTGGCGCTGGCTACCTTGTCTATTTCGTCGATAAATATGACCCCGGCATTTTCGGCTTTGCGAATAGCTTCTTCTTTTACCTCATCCATATCGATGAGTTTAACGGCTTCTTCTTCCAGTAAAATTTTGCGGGCTTCGGCAATGGTAACTTTGCGCTTTTTGGTTTTCTTCGGCATCATGCCACTAATCATTTCCTGAATGTTCATCATGGAAGCTTCGTCGATGCCGGGCCCCATAATACCAACGCCCGGATTGGAATTGTGCTGAATCCGGATTTCTATTTTCCGGTCTTCCAATTCACCATTCCGGATTTTAACTCGGAAGCGTTCGCGGGTGCGTTCATTTAGTTCCAGGTCATTGTCCGGCATATCTTGGCCATTGCCGGTATAGCCGGTCACGGGTTTTATATTAGCATTTGGGTTATTTACCGGCGGAATTAAAGCATCCAGAATAATATCTTCTACGGCCTGGGCCGCCTGTACTTTTACTTCTTCTTTCTTGCGCAGTTTTACCATATTCACCGATTGTTCTACCAGGTCGCGCACCATGCTTTCTACATCGCGGCCCACGTAACCTACTTCGGTAAATTTAGAAGCTTCTACTTTGGTAAAAGGTGCATCGGCAATACTGGCCAATCGGCGGGCAATTTCGGTTTTACCTACCCCAGTAGCGCCAATCATTAATATATTATTGGGTACTATTTCCTTCTGCATTTCGGGCGCAGCATGCATCCGGCGCCAACGGTTGCGCAAAGCAATAGACACATTGCGTTTGGCATCGTGCTGCCCGATAATATATTTATCTAATTCGGCTACAATCTGGGCCGGAGTGAGGTATTTATCTGATTCTAACATATCTTAATAAGGGTGGACAACAATTTGCTATCCTTGGTTTATGCTGAAATATTTAGAGATAACTGTAAAGATTTATAATCCACACACAACATGCCAAAAACAAAACTGTCAGCTTGCATCAAGCAGAAGCTGGAAGGTTCTTTTAAATAGATGAATATTTATTGTTAATCGGACTTTCAGTCAGTTATTTTATTTTTTCTGGCTTCTGCCGTTAAAGACACATGCTGGTAATACGGCCTATCTGATTTTACACCTTTTGCTTCTTTTTAAATAAGCGTTGCAGATCGGAGCTAAGCGTAAAGTAATTGGTAGCACCTGCCGCGTGGTAAAACGCCCGGGCATAATCCAGTTGCAAGCCTTTTATGCGCAACATAGTACCCACAGAAAAGCCAGCCGTACCCGCAACAGTTTCCAATTTTAACTCTTTTCGGCGTAAATGGTTATATCCTACCTGTAGGTTAAAGTTTTTACTTAAGAGAACTTCCCCACCTACTACAAAATGGCGGGCAATTTTATCGCCTAAACTAACTTTTTGGGCATTAGCATTCTGTACAAAGCCAATAAGTTGAGTGGTATCGTGGTACACAATATCTAACTGCTGCAAATGGCGGGCGGTAAGGGAGAAGCGAAAAGGCATGTGCTCTGGTTTATAGCTAAAGCCTAACTGCGCATCAAAAGGAAGTGGCTCCTTATTTTCACCGAAATATGAGCGCAATTGATAACCGATATTCTTAAATGCCAACGCTAACGTTAAATCTTTTTCCGGATGTTTAAATGTTCCGCCCAGATCAGTCCCCAAAGCTATTGCCTTGTATTCCGCGATCGACGATACCACCAATTTAACGGTAGCGCCAAGCGTAAAATGATCCAGCGTAGTGGCATGGGTGAGCCCGACGGCATAATCCTGCACCGAAAATTTACCGGTTTCTAATCCGGTTTCATCGCGCTGAATAAAATTGCCGTAGTTTACGTAAGAAATTCCTACTCCCCATAGCCCGGCTTTTTTGGTGTTAAAAGCATAAGTCAAATTACTCTGGTTTACATCGGCTAAGAAGTTAGTAAAGCCAAAAGCAACGTGCTGGTGCATACTGGCATTTAACAGCGCCGGATTGGTTTGCAGGCTGCTCACCTCTTGTTCAGGAGCCGATATATTAATGCCGCCCAGGGCGGCCTCTTTGGCGTTAGCCGACAAACCTAAAAAACGAAAGGTCTCTTTTCCGCCTACCTGCGCCCAAGCGGGCAAATGCAGCAGCAGCAGAAAAGAAACCATCCATCTTTTAAGCATAAAATATTTACTTCATTACTTAAGCACTTAAGCCAGATACGAATCGGTAAGAGCCGGCGCTACGAGTGGTTCTACTACCATTAGTTGCAACGGATTTTTTACTTTTTCCGGCAACAAAGCAAATTCCAGCACTTCATTTACTTTATCTACATAATGAATATTTAATCCTTTTATGTATTCGGCAGAAATTTCGGCAATATCTTTTTTATTCTTAACACACAAAATAATATCGGTAATACCAGCGCGTTTGGCAGCTAAAATCTTTTCTTTAATGCCGCCTACCGGCAATACTTTGCCGCGTAAAGTTATTTCGCCGGTCATGGCCAAACGGGCGCGTACTTTACGCTGGGTAAATACCGAAGCAATAGAGGTAAAAATAGCAATACCCGCCGAAGGCCCGTCTTTGGGAACCGCACCCTCCGGGAAGTGAATATGCAAATCGTACTGGTCGAATAAGCGGTAATCAATCTGCAGATCGGCGGCATGGGCTTTCAGGTAAGAAACCGCCGTTACTGCCGATTCTTTCATGACATCGCCCAACTGACCCGATAAGGTTAATTTACCTTTGCCCCGGCTTACCAGCGATTCGACAAACAAAATATCGCCGCCCACGGATGTCCAGGCCAAACCGGTTACCACGCCGGCCGTTTCATTATCCTGGTACAGTTCTTTATCAAATATTTCGGGGCCCAGGATTTTCACCACATCGGCAGGCTCCAGCACTTTCTTAAATTCTTCTTCCAAAGCCTTAGACTTGGCGATATTCCGGACCACAGCTCCCAGTTTGCGTTCCAGGTTCCGGACGCCCGATTCGCGGGTATAATCTTCTATTACCTTCTGGATGGCGGCCGGCGAAATATTTACGTCTTTAATATCTAAGCCGTGTTCGGTTTTCTGCTTGGGCACCAAATGCTTTTTCGATATTTCAATTTTTTCCTCGATGGTATAACCGGTAATATCAATAATTTCCATGCGGTCGCGCAAGGCCGGATGAATGGTATCCAGGGAATTGGCCGTAGCAATAAATAATACTTTGGATAAGTCGTATTCTACTTCCAGGTAATTATCTACAAAAGTACTGTTCTGCTCCGGGTCCAGAACTTCTAACAACGCCGAAGAAGGATCGCCGCGGAAATCAGACCCGATTTTATCTATTTCGTCCAGTACCACCACCGGGTTAGAAGAACCTATTTTTTTGATATTGCTGATGATTTTACCCGGCATGGCGCCCACGTAGGTTTTACGGTGCCCGCGGATTTCGGCTTCATCGCGCACCCCGCCCAAAGACATGCGGATATATTTGCGGCCCAGCGATTTTGCGATGGAACGACCTAAGGAAGTTTTACCCACGCCCGGCGGACCGTACAAACACAGAATAGGCGCTTTCATGTCGTTCTTCAGCTTCAATACGGCTAGATACTCAATGATACGTTCTTTTACTTTGTCCAATCCGTAATGGTCGGTGTCGAGGATTTTTTTGGTCCGTTTCAGGTTGAAATTATCCTTGGTGTATTCTCCCCAGGGTAATTCCAGCAAAAACTCGGTATAATTTAAGGCCACCGGGTATTCGGCAGCGGCCGGATTAATGCGGGAAAGCTTATCTACCTCCTTGTTGAAATGCTTGGCTACCGTTTCGGGCCATTTCTTTTTGGCGGCGGCCGCCCGGAGTTTTTCTACTTCCTGATCGGGACCGTCAAAACCTAATTCATCCTGCAACACTTTTATCTGCTGGCGCAAAAAGTAATCGCGCTGCTGCTGGTCGATGTCGGTGTGGACTTTGGTTTGGATTTCCTGCTTTATTTCCAGCAACTGAATTTCTTTCAGCATAAGTTCCAGTAAGGTGGTTCCGCGTTCCACGCCATCGTTTATTTCGAGTAAGCGCTGCTTCAAATGCACTTCCACGTTAATATTCGACGATAAAAAATGCGTTAAGAAACTAGGGCTATCAATATTATCGAGGGCCATTTGGGCTTCCTGCGGAATTTCCGGGTTCAGCTTCAGCATCTTAACAGCGGCATCTTTCAGCGACTGTACCAAAGCTTTCACTTCGCGGCTGTTTTTATTCGGGAAAGTTTCTTCGCAGTAACTTACTTTGGCCGATAAAAACGGAATATCCTGTACTACTTCTTCTATTTTAAAGCGGCTCTGGCCCTGGATAATAATGGTGGTATTGCCATCGGGTAGCACCAGCATTTTTAATATTTTGGCCATTGTACCTACCTCGAAGAGGTCTTCCATGCCCGGATCATCGCTATTCGTATTTTTCTGGGCTACTACCCCTACTATTTTATCGCCGCGGTACGCTTTGCGCACCAGCCGGATAGATTTTTTACGGGAAACCGTTACGGGCAAAACTACTCCGGGAAATAAAACGGTATTGCGTACCGGTAAAATGGGTAGCGTGGCAGGAGCATTCTTGGGGGTTTTATCTTCTTCCAGATCAGGAGTAACAATGGAAATCAGCTCTTCACCATCATCAGTTGCCAGATCAGTTAACATCAGATTGTGAAGAAAATTATTAAGATTGTAATTCATATAATTATAGATGCCAAATTGGCAGCAAAAAATCAGCGTATATTAAACTAGCAGGGAAAACGTATATATCGACAAGCACTATGCCAATTTAGTACCTGCTGCTATACGTAAACAAGGTACTCAAAATTAAATATATTAAAAATTTTAAATAAATTCTTTTCAAATCCGGCACAATATAAGCCGAATATCAACTGAAAAAAATTATATTTGACTCAAGGTTTCTCAATTCTTAAATTAAGGAAAGCCGGAGTTTATTACCTTTTCTTCCGGGAAAATAGTATCATGAAACACATTGTACCTTTGGGTTTACTTTTATGCCTTTTATTACCGGCCGCATTGCTGGCGCAGGAACCCAAACGAGCACAAATATCCTTGCAACGCCAACTGCAAGCCGACAGCGTAAAACACAAACTTACGCCCACCGCCGAAGTAGCCCTGGACTTTCCTAACCTAAACAAAATTCCCTATTACGAAGATAAAAAGAAGCTGCGCGTTATTGGCCGCCTCGAAAAAAAGAAAGAATGGGAAAAAGCCTTGCCTTTGCTGCAGGCTTACGTCGGCAACTTTGGCATTGAAAACTTTTATAAAAACACGCCTCTTTTGTGGCGCCTGGCCCAATTATACGAACACACCGGCGACGTAAACCGGGCGAAAGCTTACTACCGGCTGGTACTGAAACATCACCGCGCCGACATTAGGAAAGTACAAAAGTATTACGATTCGCTTAACGCTAATATCCAAGACACTTATGTGCCGCTGAAGCATTACTACGAAATGGTGGAATACCGTAAATCCATTAAAACTTTTCAGCCGCCCAAAGGGGTTTATACCAATATGGGGCCCGAAATAAATTCGCAGCACGAAGATTACGGACCGGTTATTACCTCCCAAAGCGACCAGATTATTTTTTCTTCGAAACGGGAACGCCGCCCCGGCCTGAACAATACCCCAAACGAAGATTTATATTATTCGGCTAATGCTGATGGTTATTGGGGAGAAGCAAAATCTTTTGGCAAGCCCGTAAACAGTATTTACAACGAAGGTTCGGCGTGTATTTCTAAGGATGGTAATACCTTGTATTTTACCCGTTGCGAATGCCCCGACTGCCACGGCAACTGCGATTTATTTGTAGCTACCCGCCTGAAAAGCGGCAAATGGGGAAATATTAAAAACTTAGGTGCTACGGTAAACAGCAGCGCCTGGGATTCGCAACCCAGTATGTCTAAAAACGAAGATACGCTCTTTTTTGCTTCCGACCGGTTGGGTGGTTTTGGCTTATCGGATATCTATTTTACTTCTAAACTAAAAAACGGGCGCTGGGGGCCGGCTCAGAATATGGGCCCGATTATTAATACCCGCGAAAACGAAGTAAGCCCTTTCTTTCATCCGTTGTACCAGGTTTTATACTTTTCGTCGCGGGGCCAGTTACTTAATTTCGGCGACTTTGATATTTACAAAACTTACCGGGTAAACGGGCGTTGGCAGGAACCCCGCAACATTGGTCCGCTGGTAAACGGCAAAGGCAGCGAATATTATTTTACCATCGACAAAGAATCGAAGAATTTATATTATGCCCGATCCGAAGAGCAAGATCTGAAGAACCTGGATTTGTTTTCGTTTCCGTTGCCCATGGAAGCGCACCCCTTAGCGGTCACGCACCTGCAAGGCGCTCTCATCGATTCCGTTACGAATAAGCCTTTAAGCGGCATTATTTCCATCATCGACCTGGATAATGGCGTTGAAGTAGCCTCAAAATACACGCGGGAGGATGGCTCTTTCGACTTTGACCTGATTGACAATAATAAGTACATGATGTTAATCCAAAGTCCGGAGTTTTTTACAATTGAAAAAGAATTTGATTTAAAACAGGATACTATTTTCAAGATCATGACCTCGGCTATTGATTACAGTATTCCGTTAATATTTACAAATATTGAGTTCGATGAGGAATCGGCCATTATAAAACCGGCAATGGAAAGTATCCTGGACCGGATCGTACTTTTCCTGGTCGATCATCCTACTTACGGGCTGGAAATAAGCGGCCATACCGACAAAAGAGGGGACCCGGACCACAACCTAAGATTATCGCAGAAAAGAGCCGATGCCATTCGGGATTACATAGTGGATAAAGGCAAACTGGCACAAGGACGCATCGAGGCCTGGGGCTACGGCAGTTCCGACCCGATAAAAGAAGAAGTAACCGAAGAAGATAAGCGAATTAACCGCCGGGTAGAGTTTAAGTTAATCAAGCCTAATAATTAATAAGCATCTGTAACAAATAACGCGGTTAAGCCCAGGCAATTAAGTTTACCATCCTCCAACTATATTTTACATTAAAAGCCTGGAGATTTTAATAAAGGCTAAAGTGGTAAAACATCTATTTACAGTCTTACTGAGCCTGTCCCAGGATCTAACGCTTACCGCTTCTCAAATCTGGTACTGGATGGCAAAAGCAAAAAAATTATTGTTTAAAGTTAGGTACTATTCTATAGATAGAAAGGAGTTGGACTTGATGTTAACATTAAAAACAGCCCATTGAAAAAGCCCGGTCTGGAAAACCAAGCCGGGCTTTTTTGATAGAGTTGATATATATTATGAGAATAGCTTAAATACGTCGTTAAAGATAGCGAAAGACATTAAGCCCAACAGTAATACCATCCCTACTTTCTGGGCATTTTCCAAGAATTTATCGGAAGGTTTCTGGCCGCTGATCATTTCGTAAGTCAGGAACATGACGTGCCCACCGTCTAAAGCCGGTATCGGCAAGAAATTCATGAAAGCCAACACCATAGATAACATGCCGACGATTGACCAGAATTTAAGCCAGGAAAAGGTACCGCCAAAAGTTTGGGCAATCATGATGGGGCCGCCCAACGATTTGCGGGCCGAGGCTTCGCCGCTAAATATTTTACCAAAACCACGTAATTGGGTAGTTATAATGGAAAAAGCTTGCTTCGTACCCACCGGTATAGCTTCAATTAAATTATAATCGCGGGTAGCAAAGTTTAGTAAAGGTGTAGGTTTAAAACCAATTTTACCTTGTTCGTCGATGGAAACGCTTAAGTTTACGTTTTTACCGCCTCTATCTACTACCACCGGTACGGTTTTGTTCTTGCTTTGGAGCAAGGCCGCCTGCAATTCGTGAAAAAACATAACGGATTGCCCATTAACCGACACTAGTTTATCTCCCGGCTCTAACCCGGCTTTTGCCGCCGGGCTTTTGGGCACTACCTCACCCACTTTAAACGGCATTCTAATATCCACAAAATTACTTTCACCTTTGTCGGCGAGTTTATCCATTAAGTTATTAGGTACCGGTACCTTTACTTCCTGCCCGTTCCGCTGCACGGTATAGTAGCTATTATTGCCTAGCAAAACATCGGGCGAATATACATCTTCGAATTCCTGAAAAGGCTTGCCGTTTATTTTTACTATCTGGTCGCCTTCCCGGAAGCCCATGGAGCGGCCCAGTTCGTTGGGTACGATCCCGTATCTTGCTTCATTGGCGGGTAAATATTCTTCGCCGTACTGGTTTGTCAGCAGAATAAAAATTACAATACCCGTTATCACGTTCACAATAATACCGCCCATCATTACAATCAGGCGTTGCCAGGCCGGTTTGGCCCGAAACTCGTAAGGCTCCGGTTCGGCATTTAAATTGGCCGTATCCAGCGACTCATCAATCATACCGGAAATTTTAACGAAACCACCCAGTGGCACCGCCCCGATCATGTATTCTGTTTCGCCGAATTGTTTGCTTAAAACTTTAGGCGGAAAGCCAATCGCGTATTTTTCTACCCGCATGCCAAACCATTTGGCCGTAAGCATATGCCCCAATTCGTGCAATCCTACTAAAATTGTGAGGCCTAGGATTAACTGGCCCACCATTACTAATATATCCATCTAAAAAACTATCAATTAAAAATTACAAAATGCCAGTAAGATAAAACAGCTTTATTATACAAAAAGACCGGACTAAATAGCCGTAAAACTTTATTTAATTATATCTTTATCGTAATGTTAACCTTAAAATATTTATTAAAGTTGCTTTTAATTACGCAATTAAATCATTTTAAAGAACAATCGCACCCGATATAAATTATTAATCTTTTAATTAGATCAATTCTCTTGCCATAATTCGGGTTTCTGCATCTGTGGCCGCATAATCATCGAAAGAAGGATTAGACAGAAATGAGACTTTTTGCATACAGGTACTGATTAAATCGGGCATCTCCAGGAATTTTATTTTATCCTCTAAAAAAGCTTGTACCGCTATTTCGTTTGCCGCATTTAAGATACAAGTCATATTACCGCCCTGCGCCATGGCTTCGTACGCCAGCGCCAGGTTCCGGAATGTTTCTAAATCGGGTTGTTCAAAAGTAAGCTGACTGTAATCGGTAAAGCTGAAACGCGGAAAATTGGATTTTAGTCTTTGGGGGTACCCCAGGGCATATTGAATAGGTAATTTCATGTCGGGCAAACCCATTTGGGCCTTTAAAGAACCGTCCTGAAATTGCACCAGCGAATGAATAATAGATTGCGGATGCACCACCACTTCAATCTGTTCGTTGCGCAAATTAAAAAGCCATTTGGCCTCAATTACTTCTAAACCTTTGTTCATTAAAGAAGCCGAATCGATCGTAATTTTGGCGCCCATATCCCAGTTAGGATGTTTAAGCGCCTGCGCTTTGGTTACGGAAGCCAGGAAAGCAACATCTTTTCCCCGGAAAGGTCCGCCCGAAGCAGTTAAGATAATTTTCTCGATGGGATTATGAAACTCTCCGGCCAGACACTGGAAAATAGCGCTGTGCTCCGAATCTACGGGGTAAATGTTTACGCCTTTTTTCTGCGCCAGTTCTGTTATAAGCTGCCCGGCTACTACTAAGGTTTCTTTATTAGCTAAGGCAATGGTTTTGCCGTAAGTAATGGCCCGGATGGTTGGTTTTAAACCTGCGTACCCCACCATCGCCGTTAATACCAGGTCTATGGTATCCATCTCTACTACCGAACAAAGCGCCTGCTCCCCGGCGTAAACTTTAATATCGTGGGTATCTAAAGCGGCAAATACTTCGGGATAAAGTTTTTCGTTGCCGATCACCACCACGTTAGGCTTAAAAGTTATGGCCTGCTGAATAAGTAAGGCAGCATTGTTATTAGCAGTAAGTACTTCCAGTTCAAAAGCTTGCGGGTGCGCCTGAATAACTTCTAAAGCCTGGGTGCCAATAGAACCCGTGGAGCCAAGAATGGCAATGCGTTTTTTCAAATCAGTATTAATTATAAATTACGAGTAGATATCCTGCTATAACAACTGCGCTGCAGCCATTAAAGTTATCGGCAGAATTAAAAAGAATCAAACCAACTGTATGTGGTGTCACACGGTCCATGTATTTAGGCCTTAAATAAGGAAAGCAAAACATCGGCAATAACCCGGTCGTTGCTCAGGCGAGGCACTTTGTTTTGGCCGCCCAGTTTACCAATGCTTTTCATATAATTCTGAAAAGCCTGCGGGGGTAAAGCGTGTACTTTTAGTTTGGCTAGAATATTACCGGTAATTAAGTCATCGTAGTAGGTGTTCTGCTGCCGGAGCTGCCCATCCAGTTCTTTTTCGAAGGCGGCCAAATCTTGCGGCGGATGAGCAAATTCAACAAACCATTCGTGCCGCGATTGCCCGGCTCCCGGGGTTACGTACGGTGCAACGGTAAATTCCACTATTTCTACTTCCGGGTGCTGCGCCATGGTACGGCGTAAAGCCTGTTCTACTTCTTCCCCGATTACGTGTTCGCCAAAAGCCGAAATAAAATGTTTGATGCGGCCGCTCACCACCACTTTATAAGGTCTTAGAGAAGTAAACTTAACGGTATCGCCCAAAGAATAACGCCACAAACCCGCATTGCTGCTTACCACCAGGGCGTAATTTACCCCTACTTCTACCTGCCCGATAGTTAAGCAGGTGGGATTAGGATTAAAGTATTCGGAAGCCGGAATAAACTCGTAAAAAATACCGCTGTTCAATAACAATAATAAACCCGGATCGTGCTGGGCATTTTGGTAGGCAAAAAAACCTTCCGAAGCTGGAAAAAGCTCAATCGAGTCCACGGGTTTGCCAATGGTTTGAAAAAGCTTAGCACGATAAGGCTCAAAATTAACGCCGCCGTAAACAAAAAGAGAAAAATCGGGAAATACTTCTTTAATGGGTTTCCCGGTGCGGGCTACAATCCGGTCGAAGTACATTTGCACCCACGGCGGAATCCCCGAAATTAAAGTCATGCGCTGACGCAGGGTTTCCCCGATTATCGCGTCCAGTTTGGCTTCCCAATCTTCAATACAATTGGTAGCATAACTCGGCAGCTGATTGGTACGCAAATAAGCCGGCACGTGGTGGTTGGATATGCCGGACAGCCGCCCGGTTTTAATCCCGCCTACTTCTTCCAGCACGGGGCTGCCGGATAAGAACATTAACTTACCGTCTAAAAAAGTACTGTTGTTGGTTTCGTAAATGTAATTCAGCAGCGCGTCCTTAGCCCCGTTAATATGGTTAGATATAGAATCGCGGGTAATGGGTATGTATTTGGTGCCGGAAGTAGTGCCGGACGTTTTGGCCAGATAAATCGGTTTGCCCGGCCAAAGTACATCTGCTTCGCCTTTTTTTACCCGGTTAAAATAATTAGCTAAACCTTCGTAATCCCGTACCGGTACTGCTTGCCCGTAATCGGCAGGAGTTTTTACTTTACTAAACTGATGATCTTGGCCGAACGCCGTATTTGCGGCCCGCGTAATAATTGCCCGGAATGTTTCGGCCTGGACTTTTTCCGGATGTTGCAGCCAGGCTTGGTTGCGGCGGTGGGTGTAGGCGGCAAGATGTTTACTTAGAAAAGCTTTTATACCCATAAAGAGCGCGAAAGGGCAGCAAAATTTTTTAATGAAAATGCTAAATTAAAAAGTCAGCGGCTAAATTACTAACTAATTCTGCTTCTGCTCTCGAGCCAAATCCGCTATCTAAGTTTTATTAGTCTTTAAAATCACCAACTTCCGGCCTCAATTTTCAGTATTATAAATACAATAACCTAAACACCATCTACTATTTAATATAAAAAACTATGTCAAAACACACCGCAAATGCCATTTGGAATGGCGGCTTAAAAGACGGCAGAGGTAATTTAACCACCGGCAGCGGCGCCCTCGATAGCGCCTATTCTTTTAAAACCCGCTTTGAAGGCGATAAAAACGGAACTACACCCGAAGAACTAATTGGGGCAGCCCACGCGGGTTGCTTCTCTATGTTTCTGAGCAGCCTTTTAGAAAAGGAAGGCCATACTCCAAAACACATTCGTACGGAAGCTACCGTGCTATTGGATGTAACCCCCAACGGCCCTTTACTAAGTAAAATAGAATTAGTTACCGAAGGCGAAGTACCGGATTTAACCGAAGCGGAATTTCAGAAATTTGCCCAGGAAGCCAAGGAAAAATGCCCGATTTCGGCAGCGTTAAAAGCAGTACCGGAAATAAAACTAACGGCTACTTTAAAATAAAAAACAGATATATTTTCCGGCTGCCTTCTTTTGGAGCGGCCGGTTTTATATCTTCATCCTTTATTTGCAAAATTTGTTTAAAATATGAGATCATTGGTACGCGTTGGTTTACGGCCTTCCCGTCATGCAAAATTGTCGTTTGGCGTGCAATTAATGCTGGTTTTCTTCTGGATTATTTCGGCGATATTCCTGATTATGGCTGAGAATCCTGCTAATGATCATAACTTCTTTTACTACGTTTTCCTGATACTGGCCATTGGCTATCTGCTTTATACTTTAGCGCAAAACACCTCCATTTTTGGTACCCAGGCTTATTTTGAAATTACGCCGGCTTACATTGTGCAAAAACAAGGGCACTTCCGGCCAAAAATTGTTATTCCGTTAAGTGAGGTGGCGGCCATGCATATTTCGGCTTTGGCCTTAAGGTTAAAAATGAAGGACAATACCCAACAAATGCTGGATTTGCGCCTGATCCGGAAGCGTAGAAACCTGAAACAAATAAAAGAGCAGCTGCGCAACATGGCCCTGAAGTATGATTTTGTTTTAACCGAAGGGAACATAACCAATCCTTCCTAACCAGAAATGGCTTACTGCTGCTTTTATTACAGCAAATTTTACCGGACGGAAAGAGCGGGAAGAATAGGCAATTTAATCAGCCCAGACGTTTGCTTAGTGTAATTTCGCGGGATAAAGAAAAAGCCTTTTCGCACATTTTTAGAAAAGGCTTTTGTATTATGTGAGACGTACTGGGTTCGAACCAGTGACCTCTACCCTGTCAAGGTAGCGCTCTAAACCAACTGAGCTAACATCCCGAATTTCTTTGTCTCAGAAAAATCAAAGGTATACATTTACCCGCTATTTAGAAATACCCGGCGTTATTTTGTTTTCTCCCAGGCCCCTAAAGAGCCACTCCTAATAGTTGTAACCAAATATATAACTTTTAGTATACAATAGAAAGCTGCTTTTCAGTTTATTAATTTACCAGGTGAAATTATTTATAAGTAAACGGACACCAGTATCAAGACAGAGTTACAATGATTTTTCTGATTTATAGAAAATTAAGATAAATATTTAACTTACTGATAAGTAAATCTAATTTTGCCCACTTACTTAAATAAAAAAAATGAAAAATATATTTTTACTCTTACTCGCTATTTCTTTCAGTTTAGGGGCTATGGCTCAGAAAAGAGTTACAACCACCAATCAGATCAACCATAATTTAGAAGGAGGCACTGCCCCCGACAACGAAGGATTTGGCCTGAAAGGCGGAATAAACCTGGCAGATGTATACGGCAGCCCGGGTACATATTTCCAGGATCCGGAGGGAATAAAAAGTTTTCACGCCGGGGCCTATGCCCAGTTTAGAATTATAGGTAATTTTTCGTTGCAGCCGGAAGTACTGTTTTCCCGGAAAGGTTTTAAAGCGGGTAATTTCGGAATAGCAGGAGGCACCAGTAACATGAGCTTAGATTATTTTGATGTGCCGCTTCTGTTTTCTTTGCGCATTTTAAATAATATCAGCCTGTTGGCGGGTCCGCAAGCTTCTTTACTGATAACCGTAAAAGAAAACGACCGGGAACTGGACAAGGAAGGTTATAATAGTTTCGATTACGGGGCAGCAGGTGGCATAGAAGGCCGGATATCCGCTTTCAGAATTGGTGCCCGCTACAACCGCAGTTTCGAAACTATTTATAAAGGAGAAAATATAATTAGTGCGGGCAATAATTTTAAAAATAATGTGCTTCAGTTCTACCTGGGTGTAGGCTTCTAAATTTACCACCCTGAAATCAGGCATAAAAAAGGCGGAAATACTACTTCCGCCTTTTTTATGCCTGATTAATTAAGCTTCTCTACTTGCTTTAAACGTGCTAGGCTTTGTTGGCAAACTCCTGAACCATTTTTTGGTTAAAGGCCGGAATATCATCCGGTTTCCGGCTGGTAACTAAACCTTTATCCACCACCACTTCTTCATCTACCCAATTAACTCCGGCATTCTTCAAATCGGTACTGATGGAAGGATAGCTGGTCATGGTACGCCCGACTAGCAAACCAGTTTCGATTAAGGTCCAGGGACCGTGGCAAATAGCGGCTATTGGTTTGCCGGTTTGCATAAATTCTTTTACAAAGTTTACGGCTTCTTTATTCGTGCGTAAATGATCGGGGTTCATCACACCACCCGGCAGTAACAAAGCGTCATAATCGGCGGCTTGCGCTTTACTCAGGTTTACGTCTACTTTTACCGGGGTGCCCCAGTCGGTCTTTTCCCACCCTTTTACTTCTTCTTTTTGGGGTGATATAACGTGCGTAACGGCTCCTTCCTGCTCTAAGGCAGCTTTTGGTTTCTCCAACTCTACTTGTTCAAAGCCATTATCAGCTAAAATCGCAATCTTTTTCCCTTCTAATTGTCCCATAGTTTTAGTTTATGCTTCTTTACTATTTAAATAAACCCTTTTACTGGTAAATGGTTGTTTAGGAAGCCTGCTTTTTAATTTGCCGGCTGAGTTCTTTTACCCTTTCCTGAAAACCATCTGGATCATAATCTATTTCGGCCACGTCCAGGAGCTCCAGCAAATCCATTAATTGGTCCGAATGATCAGTAGGCCGGCCGCTTTGCAAATTAACAAAACGCATCGTCGACCAGAGTAAAGCTTTTAGCTGGGTTTTCCCTTCGTTCAACATGGTGCCTTCCAGTACAATGGTAGAATTATCAAAGTGAATCAATTTGGTTTGTACTACTATCCGTTCTCCTAAATCGGCGGGCCGCAAATAAGAAATTTGGTGCTGCGCGATAACCCAGTTGGCGTTTTGCTCCCGCGCAATTTCCATTAAACTCAGGTTGTAATAAGTGTTAGAATGTTCTTCGCGGGTATTCAGAAAATAATCAATATACCGTGCATTGTTTAAGTGCCCGAAAGGGTCACAATCCTGAAACCGCACAAACAAGTTACTTTCGGGAACCTTGACTAAATCTTTAGTTTGATCTTCTTGCATAAATTAAGTTAAAATGGGTTTAAGACGTAACAGGAATAAAGTGCCTATATATTTTTTGATAAATCGACCGAAAGATCAGATTGGTTTTGAATAAACGCTGCTGTGGTGGCAGATGCGAAATAAGCTTCCTGAGAGCCGGCTTCCCGGGCCTCTACTTCAAACTTATTGTGGTAATAACCATTCCGGAAAGATTCCAGTAAATAGCGCCCCAAAAATCCCAAATAGCCATACGACTGAAACTGACGCACATGACACAATTCGTGGGCTACCCACGACTGATTGCGCAGGAACTCTTCCCGGCTAACGCCGCTCAGATGAATGGTTTTGCCCAGCACCATGGCTACGTTAGAAGATTTAAGTACCCGGCAAGCCAGATTGGCAAAAAATGAATTTTCTTTTATCCGCAAGTGCATATCTACTTCTGTTCAAATGTCTGGATGTGGTTCAAAGTGCCTTGGTCAATACGTTCTGGTAAAATAAACAGTTTTCAGTGGACGGTATGCAAATTAATTTCTGCCTCTACATCAATATGACACAAGACAAAAACCTGTATTTTATTTTGAATAAGATAGGCGTAAATACCATTTATTATAAATGCTATTCTGACTTGTTAATCTTCGTTTAGCCAGCGGGACCTTACTTTCTCCTTAATGAGTTGCCCTTTCCACCCTGCGGGCACCTTTCGTAAATCAGGAACTCCTAATTAACTTGCCTTCAATTTCCAGCCTAAGTTTAAAGGGCATAAGGAGTTAAGAGAAAAATACAATTATCAGTTATATTTTTTTAGGCGTTTCTCTTGCATTTTAGAATGAACAATATTACTTTTAAAAGATCGTAAAAAAAGTATGTAATTATTGCAACCTTTTTAATTTGGCACTTTCACAAGCTGTGCCTAACTTGAATATAGAAATAAGTCAAAAAACGGCTTGTAGCGTGTTTAAAACAAATGTTTCATTCTTAAAATCTATTATCTAAACAGCTGTTTAACTTAATTTTTTTCCAGAAAATGGAAAGAGAATAAGTTAAATGAAAAAACTCTAAAGCATGAAAAATAGGATTTTATGTGGTTTGGCAGCCATCTCACTGGCCCTTTCTTACTTTTACGAAAAAACACCAGTACAAACAAACAACCAAGATCAATTTTCGCCCCTGCAAACAGCTTCACTTTTCCCCGCTCTCCCTGCTCCTGCAGATTTAACTGAGGAAATTACCGACGACGGCAACCTCACCTACAAAGACTCCCTTTTTTATAATTACTACTCCCAAACTTTAGGCCTTAAACTAAACTACACCGAGAACAAAGAACTCATCGAAACGGTGTCGGAATGGATAGGAACACCTTACCGCAGCGGCTCTAATACTAAACGCGGCACCGACTGCTCCGGCTTTGTAACCCGGATTTATAAAGAAGTATACGGTATTGATCTGAGCCGCAGTTCCCGCTCCATGTTTCACGATGTAAAGCGTATTAACAAAAATGAAGTACACGAAGGCGACTTGATTTTCTTCCGCCGTGGCCCCGGCCAACCTATTTACCACGTAGGTATTTATCTTAAAAATAACAAATTTGTTCATTCGGCATCCAATGGTGGTGTTCGCATCAGTTCTTTAAAAGAACCTTATTATAATCGTAATTACTACGCCGCCGGCCGGGTATACTAGTTATATATATCTTTATAAGTTTTCAGAAAAGCTTGTCTCTTAACCGGGCAAGCTTTTTCGCATTCAACCTATCTGTTTATCTTATATATATTATACTAAATCCTTCTGTACAATACCACGTAAAAGCAGAAACCGGCAAAACTTTTATAAACAACTTGTTGCACACTGGTTTTATACTTCTTAAACGATGAAAGATTATTGGTTACAAGTTTCATTCAAAGTATTTACCGGTTTACTTTTTATTAATTAGTCAATCTGATGCGATTGCCTACCTAAACTTTTACACTTAATATTATCTAAACTAAAGTATGGAAACTAATAACAACCAAGGAAAAAAAATAGCAGAATCCGGTATTTTCAAAAATTTTACGAAGCGGGCCGAAGAATACCTAAAGCAACCTTCCCGCCTGAAAAACCTGATTAATGATGCTTATAAAAAGGCCAGTGAGAAGAAAGATCTTGGTACAATTGCCCACGACGTTTGGGAAAGCATCCAAGTCCTATCCCGTATGATTAAAGCCGCCGCTACCGGCGAGTATACCGGCATACCTACCGGTACCATTGTTGGCGGTATTGCCATTCTGTTATATTTTATTTCTCCAATCGATTTTGTCCCGGACTTCATACCCGTTATTGGCTTGCTGGACGATGTGGCTTTGCTGGCTTGGTTTATGAGCAGCATTAAAACCGAAATGGATAAATTTACCGAATGGGAAAGAGGTAATCATGCTGCTATGGCCGGAGCTGGTACCGGTAATACAACCACCAGTGCTTACACCCAAACCGGAGCGGCATTTACCGGCGCAACTGGTGCTACCGTTCCGGATGTCAGCACCCAGGTTCCTTCGGCTACGCCGCAGGATGAACTCTTGATTAAAGATTTTACTCCGCATGACCTGAACTCTGCGGCAACTGATGATCCTACTCGCGGAGCAACATCCGGATCAGGACAAACCAACAACCAGGCCCCTGTTACCGATAGCACCCGTATACCTAATTCCTACAATAATACTGGCGATAGCGGCGGCAACGTACGCTAAATGAAAAAATATAAAAGCGGCCGGAACCTAAATAAATTCCGGCCGCTTTTTTTATGCCCGAAACAATTATCTTTGCGGGTGGTTTTAGTTTATTTTTGTGTCGCAAACTTCTCCTTACCAACTCCATACTTTACAAATACACCTGGAAGGCATTGGCCCGGTACTTCTGGAAAGAAGCCGGAAAGCCAAGCGGATCAGTATTAAACTGCAGCCTTTAAAAGGAGTACGGGTTATTGTGCCGTATCAAGCCAGTTTTGAGGAAGGCCAACGTTTTTTGCACAGTAAACTAGACTGGGTACGGCAACACCTGCCCCACATCGAAAAGCAGGAAAACAACCGCACGGTTTTCCGCGAAGATACGATGTTTCGAACGTTTGCCCATCAACTGCAACTTATACCTCATGCTGCGGCTACCGTAAAAGCCCGGATTGCTCAAGGCCAAATGCAGGTTTTTTACCCCGATTACCGCAACGTAGCCGATACGGATATTCAGACCTACATTCGGAAGGTAATTCAGGAAACTTACCGGCTGGAAGCCAAACAATTTTTACCCGAACGGGTACACTTCTTTGCGCAGAAGTTTAATTTTCAGTACCAAAAGGTGGTTATTAAAAAAGCCGGTACGCGTTGGGGCAGCTGCTCTTATCAGAATAATATCAACCTGAACCTGCACCTGATGCGCTTACCCGAGCACCTCCGCGACTACGTTATTCTGCACGAACTGGCGCATACCATCGAAAAAAACCACGGTCCGCGCTTTTGGGCGTTACTGGATAAAATAAGTGGCGATGCGTATGGTTTGGACAAAGAAATGAAGCAATTTCGCATCGATATTTTTTGATAATTTACGTATACCAATCTGAGCCTCCCGACCAGTGGAAATCTCCCTAATATTATCAGGTATGCGTAGTTGCTTCGCCTTTTGCTTTATCTTTTTTTCGCTGCAAGCATCCTGCAAAGATGCGCAGAAAATGCCTTTGCTCATACAAGTACCAGCTACCGTTAACCTCGATACGCTTATGTTGGAGCACGATTTAGCGATGCGGCCCTTTATTACCGATACTATTTCGGTAGAAGCCATTAAGCAACTGCTGGGCGAAGGCTTTCAGATTTTTAAGACCAGCATTCCGAACCGGTTTGTTCCGGGCCAAACCGACACGCTGATTACCATCCGGAAAAACAGTTCTTATATTCGCTTGTACGCAGTAAGTAAATCGGACAAAGTATTTTACGAGCAAGCCGAAATAAAAGACCCGCTGCCGGTTTTTAAGCACGCCATGCGCGTGGGACAAACTAAAAGTGATATCCGGAAATGTTTACCGGAGTTAGCCGGCACTAAGATTATTCCGGACAATATATTAATTATGGATGCCAACGGCATGGATTACCTGTTTTTATCCTTCAATAAAGATAAGCTGCAAAAGGTGGTTTTTCAGCCTTACCTCGATTAAGTAAAAGTTAACCATCGGCCAAAGGCTTTATTCTTTACTGATTTAAATTAGCTGCAGCAGTAGCTTTCGGTTTAGCCGCTGGCTCTGCCTCTTTTTCGGCTGGCAAATTGCCTATTGGTTTAGGATCTTGTTCTATTTTTGCCGCGTTCCCCGCTTGTATTTTAATTCCCATTTCCTTTAGAGTTGGATCGGTAGCAGGAGAACCAATCACGGGTTTTATTTCCGGGGTTTTAGAGGCATCCAGGTTAGTATTGTTGAAAGAAATGGCTGCTGCTTGAGGCGAAAAATCTAAATGCACGCTTTTTAAGGTATCCGGAATAGCTTGGTTTAAGGAATCAGGAATTGGTTTACCTAAAGAATCGGTGGGAGATATTACTTGGGTTTCGGGTGTGGGGATAGAAGCCGTATCTGCTTCGGATTTATTTTCTGTTTGGGCCGGAGCAGAACCCGGTTCGGTTACCACATTTGCCGGTGGCGGACAGCCTCTTAAAGCTACGGTACCAGCTATATCTGGACAGGTGTCATCTGCGTCGGCAATACCGTCTTTATCTTTATCGGGGCAGCCCATTAATTCCCAGGTACCGGGTATCTTTTTACATTTATCTATCCGGTCCGACACGCCATCTTTGTCTTTATCTTTGTTTTTCTTATTGGCAAAAGAAAAGGCCAGACCCGTGTAAACATTTGCCCCGTATGGTTTGCCCATATTCAAAGCTCCGCCAATATTATCCGACCCAATAAAAAAAGGGCCTAATTTTACCATAGCTCCTACCGTTAACACCGAATAATTATTTTGTAAAGCTACCGGAGCTGCTATTTCTAAAGCCCGGAACTCTATGCGCGGGGTTACGGCCAATAAAGAAAACTGGCGCATACCTATTGCATTCTTACCCCGTAAATCCTGCATCCAGGTGGCATTGGCGTATATCGGCCCCGCAATTTTAAGATCAAAATTCAGATTTAAGGTGGTAGGTAAACCGGAACGGAAAGAAGTTATTTTATCGGCATCAGTAATGTCTAAAGCGGTATTTAATACCTCCGCGTACTCGTCGGTACCGTCTGCTTCATCAAAATCGTCTAAGGCCAGCGTTTTATCGGTTCTTTCCACGTTGTATCCCCGCAAATCAGGTGAATTTTTATAAGTGATTCCTCCTATATCCATTAACGAAATGCCGACGCGGTATATATATTTATTTTTGCGTTGGTTTATAACTTCTTTTCCATCCAACCGGGTGTGGTATTTCTCCCACTTAGGCCGGTACTCATACGTAAACCCAATATCGGCACCCCAACCTTTTCCGGGGCTGTTCTTGCCCGTCAGCATACTTATATAATCCGACGCTGTTTCTTTATCTTCCAATACCTCTTCGTTTAAGTAACCATACTTTGCTTTAATCCGGTCAAGTTCTAAGGTATAGCTATCGTTAGCGTCTTCTCTTAGCCGGAATTGGGTGTCCTCGTTTATTAAGTACGCCGAATACGCGCCCGCTAATTTCTTCAGGGTAACGCCGCCTTTTAAGAAATGCGTTTGCTGGTCGAAGATAACGCGGGCATAGGAAAAACCTATTTCGGAATACACGTTAGCATTTAAGTTAAGCGTATTGTTCTCTGATATCTGATTTACCAAATCTTCGGTGGTACCATTCTCAACTTTATAAAGCCGGGCAATATCTTCCGACAAATTATTTATTTGTACGCCGGCCCGCAGGCGGGTAGTTAAACCAAAGCTATGTTTTGGGCTGAGCCGAATCATAAGCGATGGTCCCCGGAGTTCGGCACCGGCAGTAAGTAACTTGGGTTTGCCGTTCAAAGTCTCTTTCAGGTATTCTTCTTCAAACGACATATCGTTTTTCCATAATTTAAAAAGCGACACCGGCGACTCGTAGCGAAAATAGTTATTGCTGGCACCTACATCTCCGGCAAACAAATTTAAATAAAAGGATTGCCGGGGATCGGCAATAGACGATGGGTTCCGATACAAACTATGCGTACCCATAAAATTACTATTGGATAAACCTAATTGCTGCGCTTGCACTACCACCGGGATAAAAGTTGCAGCCACAATAAGACGGAAGAAAACAGTTTTAATTACGTAGAAGTTTTTCATATATTCGGGTTAAGAGTTTAATGCTATAAAAGCAAAATATTAAAGCTGTAAAACCAATTTTAGGCAATGCGCAAACAAACAATTCTGCCTCTTTAACCTTGGTTTTTAAATCATAACAACTAAAAATTCTAGCTGAACTGCTTTATAAGATCAACTTTTAGCGGGTTACTTCTCTTGAACAAGCAAGCAAGGTTCCTTTCTTTTTTAGATATCTAATGTTCACCCGTATTTTCCTTTTGCATATTTATTACAACAACTAAGCAAAACTTTAAACTGCCTGTAACACGCCGGTATATAAATCAGGTAAAATCCGGCCAATATTTTCCAACTTGTAGAAGATCAGGTGTGTATCTTTCTTTTTAGGTTTTATATAATTTTTACTCTGTTTCAAAAGTATAAGTAATTACAGATAAAAAACATACCTACTTTTAGGTATATTTTACCCTATAAAGCACAAAGGCACTTGCTTTAGCCAGGACATAAAAAAAGAGGCTACTTTTTAAAGTAGCCTCTTGGCATTATAAAAACAGGTAATTTCTTAGTTGGCCTGACGCATGGTATGGGTAGCTACGTACTTCACAAAATCGCCCACTGTAGTAAGCGGCACTTCGTCCGGAATAACAATTTTAAAATTCTTTTCCAGTTCCAGGATAATATCTACTACGTCAACGGTATCAAAACCAAATTGGCTCAGGTTAGCCGAAGCACGCAAGCGGGAGGGTCTGATTTCTTTTGTTTTACTGATAATATTAATGACTTCGTGGGCGATATCGGGGGATGCAGAGGCTTTCATGGCTTTAATCAGGCAATTTGTTCTTTAAGATGATGATCCGGTTTAGGGACAATAGGTTGCATGGCCCGCCGCGGAAATACTATACTTTTTACTTTTTCAATTAACAGATACATAACAGGCACTACCAGGAGTGTAATAAAAGTAGCAAATGTTAGGCCAAAGATAATACTCCAGGCCAAAGGGCCCAAAACGTCATCCTCTCGCCACCTATATAAAAGTTTTGATTAGACCCGGCAAACGAGGCATAGTGGCTGATATTCAAGTTAATAACCAGCGGTATCACGCCCAAAGTAGTGGATACCGCCGTTAAAATAACGGGTTTAATCGTTCTTTACCCGCCTGCAGAATTGCTTCTTTTAAGCTGAGGCATTATGCCAATAGTTGGTCGGTAAATTTTCAATCAGTATACCATTTTTTACCACAATACCGGCCAGCGCAATAATACCTGCCCCCGGCATGACAATGGGAATATGCATTTAGAAAATAGAGAAGCCCAGCAGCACGCCAATAATACTAAACAAGATTTCTGAAAGTTTAATAATCGTCTTTGAAACCGAGTTGAACTGGGTAAACTATTATATATTTATTTAACTCCTGTTACGCAAGTTGAAAATATTTTGTAAAGGTACAATAACCGATAAGCAGGAAAGTGAATGGCCACTGGCTTTAGCTAGTGGCTTTATAAACCTCCCGCTAAAGCGGAAGGCAATTCAGAATGATCAATATCAGCTCATGAAATTAATTAAACTTAGTGTTTTGCGTAACATCAGTTATTTAAGGTGATGCGCCTGCTTTGCGGTTAAAATTTAAATATTTGTTTGCAAATGTGTTAAATAACCCAGGCCTACGAAAATAAAATTCGCTGAAACCACATTTTTAGCCTCCGAATGGTAGAAACCAAGGAACGAAAGGTAGAAATTGGCATCGCTGTATTATCTGTTACTGAACTCAATGGGTGCATTGCTGGTTCGTACCGGATAACTGCCTATATTTGCATATTATGTTCGAGAAAGTAAACCAAATAGCCCAGGAAGTGGCTGCTTTTGTACTAAATACCAAAGAGCAGTTAGAGCAATTCCGGATTTTGTATACCGGCCGCAAAGGTCAGATTGCCGATTTATTCGACGATATAAAGAATATACCGCCCGAGCAGCGTAAAGCGTACGGCCAGGAAGTAAATAAACTGAAAGAGCAGGCTTTAACTAAATTCAGCCAGGCGCAGGAGCAGTTAGAAATTACCAATACCGGTTCGGCTTTAGAGATTGATTTCAGCCTGCCCCCGCTACCCAACACAATGGGCACCCGGCACCCGCTCTCAGCCGTGCGGGCCGAAATAATCCGCATATTTGAGCGTATGGGCTTTAACTTATCGGAAGGACCGGAAATAGAAGATGACTGGCATAACTTTACCGCCCTTAATTTCCCGGAAAACCACCCAGCCCGCGACATGCAGGACACCTTCTTTGTGGAAGGCGATAAACTATTACGTACGCATACTTCCAGTGTACAGGTGCGCGTTATGGAACACGAGCAGCCACCAATTCGCACCTTATCGCCCGGACGGGTTTACCGCAACGAAGCTATTTCGGCCCGGGCGCACTGCGTTTTTCACCAGATAGAAGGTTTATTTATTGACGAGAACGTCAGCTTTGCCGATTTAAAGCAAACGCTTTATTACTTTGTGCAGGAAATGTTCGGTAAAGAAACGCAAATCCGTTTCAGGCCGTCTTTCTTTCCTTTTACCGAGCCGAGCGCGGAAATTGATATTTCCTGCCTGATCTGCAAAGGCGAAGGCTGCAATATCTGCAAGCAAACCGGCTGGGTAGAAATTGGCGGCTCCGGCATGGTAGATCCGGAAGTACTTAAAAACTGCCACATCGACCCGGACAAATACGCGGGTTTTGCTTTTGGTATGGGCATTGAACGCATTACCATGCTAAAATACCAGATAAAGGATTTGCGGCTGTTTACCGAAAACGATATTCGCTTCCTGCGGCAGTTTGAATCACTTTAGCGGTTAGCGTGAACTTCGTTTGGTGAGAATGGGTTATGCTGAAAACTTTTTTATTCTGATTTGCTATTTTATTTACAATTTGTATACAAAATTATAAATAAAAAAGTTGATAGATGTAGATTATGTGGCCTGCAAATTGGGTAAGAGATTTTATGATTGTACGCAGAATATTCTTTTTTCTTTTTTTATTAAGTTTCGGTGCGTGCGTCGAACAAACATCTGTTCCGGATTTTCCGGATGTAGCCGTAAACGAGCAAATCAATCTGACCAATATTCAATATAACCAACTACGTCTGGATAATGGGTATGTTTATCTAACGGCCGGCGCACGGGGTATTATTGTGATTCGGAAGAGTGCCACGCAATACGTAGCCATCGAGCGTACGTGCACGTACCAGCCTCAAGATACCTGCGCTATCGTAGAAGTAGATGCTTCGGGTTTTTACCTGGTAGATTCCTGCTGTGGTTCGCAATTCGACTTGTCAGGTCAGGTAATTAAAGGACCGGCCACTTTTCCGCTGCGCCAATATGCCACCGCGCTTAGCGGCAATTTCCTGTATATCACGAACTAACGAATCCGGTAGATTTTAAATTAAATTAAAGTCAAATTTTTTAAAGAAATAGTTTGCAGGATTGCCGAAAGCGCCGTAATATTGCATCCGAATTCAGCGCTAAAGCAGAATCACAAACTCCTCCTTAGCTCAGTCGGTTAGAGCACATGACTGTTAATCATGGGGTCCTTGGTTCGAGCCCAAGAGGGGGAGCACAACAAAAGCCACTTACAAGATAAAACTTGTGAGTGGCTTTTTTATTTAAAAGTAGTATTTTAGGTAAAACGGCGTAGGTGGCCGGTTAAAGCGACTGGCGCCAACAGTCGGGACTGGCAGTTTGTGCAATAGAAGTTTAGTGTTTCTCTGGCAATAAAAGTAGCCTTAGCTTGCCGGTAATCTGTCTTTTCTCCTTTCAGCTGATGTTGTTTTAATAGTTACTACAGTCTTATACCTGTTTCTGCTCTATTGCCATTAACTACTCTTTAAGAGTTGCTTTTTTTCTATAAACGGCAATCCAGAACTAGCAGTAGTTTTTTTCGGCCAATGTAGGTGTGCAACTCATCTAACCCAATCATCTTTACTTTTTATGGAGGTTGTTCAGCTAACACTTTTCAATATACCAGTTATCTACTAATAGGCATCGTACAATTACACTAATTGTTTATACAATTGCTACCTGTTGCATGCATAGCAACTGATTAGGATTAACACCCAATTACAACGCTTTTTGCAGTTTCTTATTTACCATTTCTTTACCATAAAAAAAAGAAAAACTGTATATTGCTCTGCAAACCAGTAGCATTGTTCCGGATAAATGTGAACTTAAGTTTGCTCCGGACAGATTTACTCTTTTTAATTTAAGTTCTAATAAACTAAACATGCATAACTTTAACCTGAATCGCCGCACTTTCCTGAAAGGTGCCACTGCTACCCTGGCCCTTACCGCCTTAGGCGCACATGGCATGGATGTAGCAACCTGGGCTGAAAAACCTTACCGGGTGGCATTAATTGGTACCGGATGGTACGGCAAAAGCGATATATTCCGCTTGATTCAGGTAGCGCCCGTAGAAGTGGTAGCGCTTTGTGACGTTGATAAAAATCAGTTGACTGCGGCCGCAACGTTGGTAAGTCAGCGCCAGAAATCCCGCAAAACGCCTCGCCTGTATAATGACTACCGCAAGCTGCTTGCGGAAAACCAGCTGGATATTGTTCTGATTGGCACCCCGGATCATTGGCATGCTTTGCAAACCATAGCCGCCTTAAAAGCCGGTGCGCACGTTTATGTGCAAAAACCTATTAGTGTCGATATTCTGGAAGGAGAAGCCATGCTGGCAGCAGCCCGTAAATACAAGCGGGTGGTGCAGGTAGGTACCCAACGCCGCAGTACGCCCCACTTAATGGAAGCCAAAAAGAAAATTGTAGAAGCTGGTTTGCTGGGTAAAATATCGCACGTGGAAATGTATTGTTATTATCATATGCGGAATAATGCTACTACAGCCGAGAAAGCCGTTCCGGATTACCTGGATTATGACATGTGGACCGGACCCGCACCCATGCGGCCTTATGATGGCATTCCGTGGCGGGCTTTTATGGAATATGGCAACGGGGTAGTCGGTGACATGTGCATTCATATGTTTGATGCCGTACGCTGGATGCTGGATTTAGGCTGGCCGAAACGGGTTAGCTCTACTGGGGGTATTTATGTACAGAAGGAGGCAAAGGCTAACATTTCGGATACCCAATCAGCCACATTTGAGTACGATGATTTAAACTGCGTGTGGCAGCACCGGACCTGGGGTACACCGGCCAATCCGGATTATCCCTGGGGATTTACCATTTATGGTGAAAAAGGAACGTTAATGGGCAGTGTTCATCGTTATAACTTTATTCCGGATGGGGAAGGCCCCAAACTGCATGCTGATGTCGTTTACGAAAGAGAGCAATATCCCGAAGATGCAACAGAAGCCAGAATAGAATTACATACTGCCCCGGCCACCCGGCAACACATGCGGGATTTTTTAGCTGCTATCAAAAAAGGCGGACGCCCAGTAGCTGATATTGAACAGGGACATATTTCTACCGCCAGTTGTATCCTGGCAAATATGGCTATGCAATTAGGCCGGCCTTTGGTTTATGATCCGCAAAAGCGGCAGATAGTAGACGATCCGGAAGCTAATGCTTTGTTGCAGCGGCCATATCGCCAACCCTGGTCGCATCCAAAGCCGGATATGGTTTAATCAAAGCAGGAGTAGCGGATGTAGATATACAATCTTTTATCAAAGCAGTATATTAAAAACAAGCCAACTAGGTTTTGTAATCTATACTCCGGGCATTAAATCGGTAGTAAAAACCGGTATGTTGCCGTATAAATTCTTAATAAGTCTGCGTAACAAGCTAACCGCAAAAGGGCAAAACTATCATTACTGTTCAAAACAGAAACGGCACCTTAGTAAGGTGCCATTTCTGTATTCATTAAGTTTTAGGTTATTTTAGATATTAGTTTGTTGGTTCCGGTCTTCGTCGGAAAGGTAAGTATCCGTATCCGTCCGGAGATTGTTCGCATCACCACTCAGATTATCTACTTCCACTTCGGTTTTGCGTACAGTGTCGCGCACCACTTCGTCGCGTTCGGTTACTTCTTTTTCCAGGGTTATTTCTTCTACCACGCGGGCTTCTTTATTAATAACCGGCACCTCAGCGTGTTCCGTCAGCTCTATTTCCCCTTCCTGGAAACTATTTAAGTCGGCACTGCTTAACGGCCGGTTTACCGGATGGCGTTCTACCTGTACGTGTTCTTCCCGCAAGGTAATATTTTCTTCTACGTCCTGCTCTACAATCCGGCTGCTAATGCGAGCACCTCCGGTTTCAACTTCTTGTTTGCCTACCTGCAAGTTTTCCTCAATAACCGGTATAACCTGTTCCGCCGCATTAGCCGAAGGGTTGGTCATCCGGTTCCGGTTCAGGTTGCTTTCGTTAAAAAGATCGTGGTTATAAAAGTCTTCCTGCTCATTTGCCAGGGTATTGCCGGTCTGATGTCCAGCTCCGCTAAGGGCTGCTCCCGCCGCCCCCACGGCGGCTCCTAAGCCACTAGCGCCGAATACCGAGCGTATGGAAGTTTCTGTATCCCGGCCTATACGCCCTTTTTCGTAAGTGGGTAAAGCCCGCAGTTGCTCGGCCGTAATATGAGGCAGAATCACATCATCGTCCGAATCGTGTAATTCGGCCACGCCAATTGGTACGAGCACATCACGCGGCTCCAAATCGAGCACACTTTTTTCCAAATCCACCACCATGTAGCGTACTTTTCTTGATTGCACATCAAATATAAGTTCATCTACTTCGCCAATGGTTTGACCTTGTTGGTCTTTTACTGTCCAGCCTTTAATGTCGGGTTGGTTGTCGGCTATTTCAAAATCGCTGCCGCCTAACTCTTGCAAGCGGTTGCTTTCGTTATAATTATTAGTTTCCATAATGATTTTTGTTTTTAAAAAAGCGTATTGGTTTAACGCTAATTAAGAAATTTAAAATAAGCGTACGTAGGATTACGTACAGTAACAGCTTACTGCGCTCTACGGACCACAATTTCTACCCGGCGGTTTTGCTGGCGACCGGCCGCAGTAGCATTAGAAGCTACAGGGCGGGCCTCTCCTACCGGATGTAGCGAAATTTTATCCGCAGTAATGTTGCCGTTTTGCACCAACCACGATTGTACAGCGGCGGCACGTTGCTCGGCCAGTTCCTTATTATAGCTGGCACTTCCCTGGGCATCGGTATAGCCGTAAATACGAACTTGGCCACCGTTGAAGCGTTGCCCCATTGAAGTAGCTATTTGCTGCAATTTTTGCGTTGCCTGCGATTGAATAGCGCTTTGATCGAGACCAAATAAAATAGTTTCATCAACGCTGTAAATGGCGTAATCATCGTTGCCGCGTACCTCCACATCCGAATCGGTTATTTCCTCGTAAGCGGAAGCCGGTAAATCGAAATTAAGCGCGTCCCACTCGGCATCTGCTGTGGCGGTGCCGTCGGCAGGAGCCGTAGTTACCCCGGTAGCTTCCGTGCTGGTGTTTACATCTGCTGCATCATCGGTGCGGTTACAACCTCGGAATAAGAAAAATAATAAAGCCAAGGCTAGTAAAGCTAATAACAGCCATACCCACCAGGGCCGCCCACTTTTTGGTTGTACATCTAATTCTGCCATAGTTTTTTCAGGTTAGTTCTTGTTTATGCGTGAAATAATAAAATATACTTTTGCCCGTGTACGGGCTAGCATAGTATTAGTTTTTACAGGTTCATATTCCGGAACAATCTGAAAGTTTAAGCATTATTCCGGAATGGTCTAATTTTTATTTAATATTTTTATTGCCTGGCGTAACCTGTATTAATTTTACCGCTGCCATTACGGAATTCGTCAGGTTTATTCTGCCAGATTTTAGTGCTTCTTCCAATGTGCAAATACTGGGTATTATACCAAATAAAGCCGTAATCCCCAGCTGGTATAATGCCTCGTGATCGGCTATTTTACCGGCAAACCCTATTACCGGTTTGTTATATTTCTGCGCCAAAGCAATTATTCCCGAGATGGTTTTTCCATAAGCCGTTTGCCGATCCATGCTGCCTTCCCCGGTAAAGATATAATCGGCAGATTTTATTTTTTCTTCCAGTCCGGAATGGGTTATCACCAGGTCAATGCCTTTTACCAGATTAGCATCTAAGAAAGCTAACAAGCCAGCACCCGTACCACCAGCCGCTCCGGCGCCTGGAATTTCTTTCACTTCTTTGCCCAAATATTCTTTAATCTTGGCGGCATAATGTTCCAGTCCCCGGTCCAAAGCAGCAATCATGGTTTCGGTGGCACCTTTCTGCGGGCCATACACCCGGGATGCTCCCCTTTCCCCGGTTAAAAGATTGGTTACGTCGCACGCTACTTCCATGCTTAGTTCGGTATTACGGGTAATCAGGCCCGCTAAATCAATATGCCGGATGTGGGCTAAGGCTCCTCCGCCCCAGCCTATTTCCTGGCCGGTTTCGTTTAAAAACTTTACTCCTAATGCCTGTAGCAGGCCCACTCCGCCGTCGTTCGTAGCGCTGCCGCCAATACCAATAATTAACTTGTTGATACCATGGGCCAGGGCAGCTTTTATTAATTCACCGGTGCCGTAGGTAGTTGTTAGCAAGGGATTACGCTTTTCCGGCGGCACTAAATGCAGGCCGCTGGCGCTGGCTAGTTCCACAATACCTGTTTTCCCGTCGCCCAAAATGCCGTATTCCCCGGTTATTTTATTGCCTAAGGGACCTGTTACCGTTTGCGGGAAGATGGTACCACCGGTAGCAGCAATTAGGGTGCGCATGGTTCCTTCTCCCCCATCGGCCATGGGCACCTTGATACAAGTGGCATTAGGGCATACTTTCTTAATGCCGCTTTCCATAGCGTCACAAGCTTCCAGAGCGGTAAGACTTTCTTTAAAAGAATCGGGTGCCAATACAAATATCATATCAGAATAAATGAGAATATACGCCAAACATTAAGGTAGAGCCAAAGGTTAGTACCAGACCAATAAGGATTTCGGAGGGAATAATATGTAACCTCCTTCGGATGCCTATAAAAACACTACCGCTGGTAGCGTGCGAAAAGCTCCCGGGCGGTAAAAGACAGTTGTTTTGACAAGCCCAACCTACTCCTATATTTTCTGTCTTGAGCCTGGATCTCAGAAGCTGCGGCTTTTATCTTTTGCGTAGCCGGCACCCTGAACGCCTAACTCAGCGGCCAGAAATTCAGGGCACAAATTTACCTGCCTCCTTTATCATCATTACTGATTTTCTTGCCTTGCTTGCCACCACCAGCAGTCATTTGTCCGAAGCGCCACTCAAAGGTAAGGCGGGCGGAGCGAGTAACATGGAACATATTATTTTGCGCTATAAAAGTAGGCGCCTCTTGTTGACTGGTCAGGCGTACCCCCCGGTTGAAAGGATTGTTCAGGCCCAGGTTCAGGCTGGCTTTTTTGTCCCAGAACTCGCGTTTTACCGAAACGCCGTGCCAGTAAAACCCGCTGTTTTTGCCTTGTAAACTAATCCAGCCGGAGTTATAATTGCCGTCTACCTGCACCGTGAAGTTTTTGGGTAATTTGTAGGTGCTGTTTAGGTTAATATTCCAAACTACGCCGGCATTGCCCTGGTTTAATCGCGGACTGTTTAAATCTACGTACCGGATATCGGCACCGCCGTTCATATTCCATTCTTTGTTCGGCTGGCCGGCCAAATTAACATTTAGACCATAAGCTTGCCGAACGGCAATGTTTTGGGGCCGGCTCAACGATACGCCTTGTTCGTCTACGGTGGCCAGGTATTCGATGGCGTTGTCGGCGTAGTGCCAGTACAGGGCACTATTTACCGAAAGATTTTTTTTGGTGTTCAGGCTATACGACAACTCGGTGGCATGGCTCAACTCCGGGTCGAGTTGCGGATTACCGGTGGTCCGGTTTAAGGTGTCGGTGGCGTTTACCCAAGGGTTCAGGTACCAAACTAAAGGCCGCTGAATGCGCTGGGTATAGCTGGCCTTAACGGTTTGGGTTTTAAAACCTTTGGAAAGCGTAATGCTCGGAATCAGATTGTTATACTGATCTTTCAGGCTACTCTGGTCGGTTTGGTTATTCAGGAAGCTGCCTTTAATATCGGTATGCTCCAGCCGGGCACCGGCGTTCAGGCTCCACTTGCGTTTGTTTTCGAGCCGTACGGACGTATAACCCGAATAAACCCGCTGAAAGTAATCAAATTCATTCGATTGCAACGGGTCCGGAATTAACTCGCCGCTACTACCCAGCGCCTGTGCTACCTCGAACTCGCTGCCAATGTCGCGCCGGATACCTTTCAGGCCTATTTCCAGTTTTATATTGGTCGTGTCGCGGGGGCCATTTACGGTAAAGGGATGCACGTAATCGGCCTGAACGGTATATTCTTTGTTGCGGCTGTAGTTACCGCTGTGCTGCCGGTAGGTAATTTCATCATTAGTTGAGTAGGTATCGGTGTCGTAAAAATAATTATCGGGCATGCGGCTAAACTGGGTAAGAAACGAAAATTCCTGGCCGGGCTTTTTCAAGGTTTTGGTATAACCTAAATCGAGCTGGCCGTTGCCGTAGGGGTTATGAAAACGGCTTTCATTCCGGTATGCGGCCAGTTCGTTACCGGCCACGTTCGTGAGCCAGCTGCGCATGGTACTGTTACTCGGGTAATTGCCGCCCCACACATTTGCCGAAAAATTAAGGTGGCTCGTAGAATCCGGATCGAAATCAATACTCATTTCGCCGTTGCCGCCCGTGCCAGTATTATCGAAGTTACTGGCTTGCTTTAAAAAGCTGGTGGGCAACCCATTTTCCAGGTTGGTACGCTCCAGGTTGATTTCCGATACGTTACGAAACTGGTGCCCATTCGCCGACAGCGAAATACCAAATTTGTTTTTCCTATAATTCAGGTTAGTACCCAGACCCCGGTTAAAATTACCCACCGTAACAGTAGAGGACCCGTTAAAACCTTGTAAGCTTTTTTTGGTGATAATATTGATAACGCCGGCCGAACCTTCCGCATCGTACTTGGCGCCCGGACTCGTAATAACTTCTACGGTTTTAATTATATTCGCCGGCATCTGGCGCAGGGCATCGGCCAGGTTACGCGCCATCATGCCCGACGGTTTGCCGTTTACCAGCACTTTTAGGTTGCCGTTGCCCCGCATTTGTACGTTACCGTCTAAATCAACGGTAAGGGTGGGTACTTTCCGGAGCACATCGGCAGCCGTACCGCCCGCGTTCGAAATATCCTTTTCGGCATTGTACACCAGGCGGTCGCCTTTGTCTTCCACCAGAGCTTTCTGGCCCGTTACTTCCACTGCACCCAGCATCTTAGCGGCCGTACTGAGTTTAACCAGTCCCAATGGCAAGGTGGGCTTATCGGTCGTAAGTTGTACCGGCAGGATGCTGGACCGGTACCCAATAAAAGTTAGCTCCAGCGTATAACTACCCAGCGGCAGGTTAGCCAATTCAAAAACGCCCACACCGTCGGCGGTAGTACCCGAAATTATTTTTTGTCCGTCTTTCAGGGCTACCGTAACGTAAGGCACCGGTTTGGTGCTTAAAGAATCAATCAGGGTGCCGGTAATTTTGCCGGGCTTGGCAGATTGGGCCGCGGCACTGCCAGCCAATATAAACAGCAGGAACAGGAATAAGAGATTTCTCATTTGCTTGGGTGGTGTATAAATTTGTATATGTTATTTGCTTATGTTGTTCCTACCGAAAACTTTATTCCTTTTCAGGCACTACCACCTCTCTTTTTCCTAACCCAACCTGGTTACCTATTGGGGCCTTTTGTTTTAAAGATGCCTTATGTTTAACATAAGTTGCCTACTCTCCCGATTATTTTTTTACTGCTTCCCTCCTGTTCACTCCGGTAATGGCTATTGGTTACAAAGCAAAGGTGCACCGCCGGGGCACAAACTAAAAAGCACCTTATGTGAATAGCTGGAAAAAGCCGATGAAAAGCCTAATTATCAGGTTGAAGTGTTTAGATCGTTAGGCTAGAATAATGAGGGACACGAGAGCCGACGAAAATGTTGGTATAAATAAGATAAGCAGGATAAATATGTGCTTCTGTATTGAATGAAGCGGTATATAAGAGTAGAAATAGAAGCAAGTTTTTAAAGTTTACCTTGATCGGTGAGGCACCGACCAAGGGAGGAGCCGGATTATAATCCGGCTATGTAAGGTGATCTAACGGGTGGAACATAACAAAGCGGAGCTGGTGCTTGACTTTGTCCCAACTTTACATTATGTTTAAAGATAGACTAAAAGTCACCTCAAGTATCATTAGAAAACAACTGATACAGTTCAATTTACACCCCCAAAGGAGACATTCGTCTTATATTTTATAAGCCCAATTAAATTTTAAATAATTAGTTAAGTATATAATTAGTCAATGTAAACACATCTTAATGCGCCATATGAAGCTATTTAGAAATAGGTTGTTCCTGTTGCTTCTTGTAATTCCTGCTCTTTTTTCTTGTAGAAGGTACGAGATGATTTCCGGGAGTTCTGTAATCACGCCTTTTGAAAAATGCTTTTCAAACGACAGCTTGAAGTTTAGTCTTTCTACTTATGCCCCTTATGATCTCAACACTAAAAAAGTCAGTAAAAAAGACAGAAAGCTACTGAAACAAATTAAAGTAGAAAAAGGCACTAAAGTATTCTTTATCGGCTTTAATGATTTCAACCATCCGCATTATCTGATTGCTCTTTTAGAGAATAAAGATTTTGATCTTTCAGCGTACAAAAGAATGAAAAGGAATCCCCAGACCTATTATAGCGATGATGTTAAAGCCAAATTGGATACTTTTCCTATCTTTTATAAAGCCCGGAGCATTGGTAAAAACTACATCTATGAAGCCGCTTTGCCTTTTGCAAACTATACCACTCGCCTCCTTCATGTAACTGATTCCATAATTGAAGATAAGTATATGTCTGAATTTAACCCCTATGGTGTTGATTTTAGCCAAGGTCCTCATTATGCTCCTTGCTCGCCGGATAATCCTTTTACGCTTGCTTGGGAAGCTTTTAAAAGCAATGATGAAGTAAATTATTTGAAACCTCTGCAGCTTCTCCGGGAGAATAAATCAGATTACCAGAAAGCCTCCGAAAAAGGAATGCTTTACCAGGCATTAGCCAACTATTTCTCCCTTATTAATGAGCAAGACAGCGTTGCATACTACTGGGGCAAGCTGAATACTAAACCTATAGATAAGACTCTCCCGGAAGAGTATTTACTCCCAGCTTCTCCGAAAATTCTGGAATTAGCAAAAACAAATCGGGTTATAATGTTTAATGAGGCCCATACTAATCCTACCCATCGGCATTATGTGGGCTTATTACTTGATAGTTTATATGCTTTGGGTTTCCGGTATTTGGCTTTGGAGGCACTTGGTCAGGATAGTACGATAAACAAACATGGATTCCCTACCATCAATAGCGGGTTTTATACGAATGAACCGACTATGGCCAATTTAATCCGTTATGCAAAACATCTTGGCTATCAGTTAATGGGTTATGACAGTGAATCTTCCAATAGAGAATACGATCAGGCAAAAAACATTTTTGATAAAACCTTTACTATTGAGCCGCTGGCGAGAGTAGTAGTTTTGGCAGGTCACGGTCATATAAATGAATCGACCCAGTCCGGAAGAAAGATGATGGCTGCCTACTTTCGTGAAATTAGTGATATCAATCCTGTAACGGTGGACCAAACGGCTTTGGAGGGCTTTACTCTTCCTCAACTTACAACAGATGGTGCTTATATTCTGAATGATGAAGGAATGCAAAGTTTGAAATTTCCTGTGCAGATCCAATCTGATTTCAAAGTTTATAATGATTACAGCCCAGTAGCGTTAGATAATTGTTTTAGTTCTAGCCAAAGTTCTAAAGTTTCTATTGAAGTGCCTAAAGATAGCCTTGACCAAAAACAGAATCACATATTGTTGGTTTACAAAGCCGAAGAACTAACAAAGGGAATTCAACCTGTTCCTACTGCCATTAAGTATCTAAAAGAAAACAACGTAGCTGATGCAAAACTATGTCCGGGGGAGTACGCTATTGTAGTCAAAAATTACAATGGAGATATAGTCTGGCAACATAAGATTCAGGTAAAGTAAGATTTTATAAAAATTTAACTGTTACTGATCCGAATATATTGATATACGTGTGGTTCCAATAGTATTCAGCCATCTTTTATATCGGTAAGCATTTAGAAATGTATTTGCAGCCTCCAAGCATTGTTTGTGGGAAGGCAGATGAAGTTTTTAGTTGTTCCTACATTTGTATATAAGTTGCCCCGGTCAGTGGCGCACCGACCGGTGTAACTTATATGCGCTCTTGTAATGCGTATAAAAATGTCACCAATCTTTTATGATAGCGGTCCAGAAATAAATCTTTCTTAATTGCAGGGCAGATTTGCGTTTAGAGGTAAAGAGGGAATCGGACACGGACGACAGGTTACTTTGTTCTGAATTGAATACGGCAATTCTGAAAACCAGCTAAAGGTAAATATTGGAAATTGGTCGGCTATTCTAAGTTGCCGGTGCACCACTAAAAATTAGCTTCTAATTTTCAGCTTAGTACACATCAAAATAATAGAAAATGTAAGTAATACCCGCCCCTCCTACCAATCAGATATTGCTTAGCTCCTCTAAACCCATTAGGTTTTCGCCCAAGTGTTGTTTCGGAATATATAATCAGATCCGGATTAAATAATTTCCTGTTTTACCCCCTGGTAATTAACCTAACAATAATATTGTATTAATATTTATATAACATTAATGGGATAGTTTTGAACTATAAAAAAAAAGCCCATGAAACACTTTCTAACTTCAAAATTAAGTTTAGCTGTAGCAATTGCTGCTGCTTTTTCTTTAACTGCCTGCAATGAGGATGATAACAATGGCGTGACTTTCCCTAACTTTGGACTAAATCTAAAAGACTATTCTGTTACTCCTTCGTTGGTAAAAACATTAGCTGGGTTTGAAGGCGTAAAAATTAACACGCTTATTAGTAGCGATGATAAATTAGAGGCTTCTCCTAATTTTGTTTATGGTGCGCAGCCCGATGGCGCCGGTATATTGAAAGACCCTAACGGGAATGGGTATGTAATGATTACCAATCATGAAATTCTCCAATCAGTATCGCGGGTATTTTTAGATAAAAACCTGAAACCGGTTAAAGGCGAATATATTGTGGACGGAGCAGGCGGCCGCTGGCGTTTATGCTCGGCTACTTTAGCCACGCCGCAAGAACACGGTTTTGGCCCCACTTTCCTTACTGCCGGCGAAAGCGGGGTAGAATCCATGATTCATGCCATCAATCCTTTTTCCTCCGTTGCAGAGAAGAGTGACCCTAATCGGGTGCTGCCCGCGCTGGGCAAGTGCAGTGCCGAAAATGCGGTGCCTTTGCCTAAAACTGCTTATCCGGGTAAAACTGCGGTTTTTATTGGCGAAGATGAAAGTTCTGCGGCTAACAGCCTCGGACAGGTAAACCTTTATTTATCTAATACCGTCGGCGATTTACAAAATGGTAAATTATACATGCTTCGTCGCACCAATAAAAATACCGTGGAAACCGACATGGAGGTTGGCCAGTCGTACAACGTGGAATTTGCCGAATATAAAGATGTAAAAACCAGCACCGGAGCCCAGTTAACCGCTCAAACCATATCGGAGGGAGCTATTCAGTTTGCCCGGGTAGAAGATCTGGATTACGGTAAAGGAAACGCAGACGCGAACCGGACTTTATATTTTGTGTCAACGGGGGTTAGTCAGGCCGATAAAATTACCCCGGTGGCCGGTTTAACCATGTGGGGACGGGTTTACAAATTAGAACTAAACGCGGCAAATCCCTTAAAAGGAAAACTTACCCCGTTAATTGATGGCGGCATAAATCCAGGCAACAGTATTGTAAACCCGGATAACGTATGTGTTACCGAGAACTTTGTGTACATACAGGAAGATGGTGACTCTTTTTACAAGGAAAATAAACACGATGGCCGTATCTGGCAATTTAATTTAGCTACTAAAGCTTTAAAGCCGATGCTGGAAATGAACCACCGGCGGGATGATCCAACTTTTAACGCTAAATACAATACTGTAAATTCAACCAATATAAGTTCGTGGGAATACGGAGCGATGTTAGATATTTCTGATTTGGTGGGTAAACCCGGAACCTTTACCGTCAATATTCACCCGCATACCTGGCGCGACGATAAATTTGCCAATGCCGACGGAAGCGGCGTTATTAATAATAACGAAGGCGGCCAAACCGTAATCTTAACCGGATTAGAAAGATAATCCAAACTTTCTGTATCTTTTTATTCTTTTAAAAGAAAAGCCTTCTAGTCCGGAAGGCTTTTCTTTTAAATTTTAAACCAGAACCTCTTAAATGTTTAAAATACCAGTAATCTTACTATTTTTCTTATTTTTATATTCGTGCTCCCCGGCAACCCAACAACCTTTTTCTCTAAGCGTAAAAACCTATTTAATTGCTCAGTTTGATACCCTGCAAAATAATACCGAAAAAGATTTATTGCGTTTAGCTACAACTGGCAGCGCCGATTCTATAAAACTTTCCTTCCATAACTGCCGCAATGCCTATAAGCAACTGGAATGGTTTACGGAGTATTATGCGCCTACTGCTAGTCGGGAACTAAATGGCCCTCCTTTACCCGAAATAGAAATAGAAGAAACCAAAGTATTTCCTCCTTCCGGCTTCCAGGTTATGGAAGAATATTTATATCCGCAATGGGAGGAAGAAAATCGTTCGGAATTACTTCGGGAAATCAGATCTTTCCAATCCACCCTAAAAAGAACCCGGGTAATTCTGGAAGAAACAGAATTTACAGAGGCCCATGTTATAGATGCGTGTAAACAGGAAGTCTTCCGGATTATTATTCTGGGTATTTCTGGTTTTGATACTCCTTTATCCCAAACTGGTATACCAGAGGCTTCCGTCTCTTTAAAAGCTGTTAAACAGATTCTTTCCTTTGTTGGCGACAACAAAACGCTTGCTAAGCTTTTTGCGCAGGCAGATAAGTATCTGAATCAGCATAGAGATTTTAACAGTTTTGATAGAATGGCTTTTATTACTGGTTTTGCTAACCCTTTAACTATGGAAATGATGGCTTGGCAAAAAGAACTAAAAATAAAACCGCTGCCAACCTCACTTGCTTTAAACACCCAAGCCAGCACCCTTTTTAATGCCAATGCCTTTAATACCAATTACTTTTCCGGCAACCTGGAAGCACACGCCACCCCGGCTAAAGTTGCTTTAGGAAAAACTTTGTTTTTTGCCCCGGTAGTTTCGGGTGGTTCCCGTAGCTGCGCCAGTTGTCATAAACCGGAGTTGGCCTTTACCGATGGCCTGCCCCGGAGCGCCGCTTTAACCGCCGGCAAATTTGTACAACGCAATGCCCCCACCTTATTATATGCGGGTTTGCAAAACGCCCAGTTCTACGATATGCGATCGCCTACCCTGGAGAATCAGGCCATGGATGTGATGGCCAATAAAGACGAACTGCACACGCCGGTAGAAACATTAGCAACCCAATTAAACCAGAAGCCGGAAACTGTACAAGCTTTTAAGAAAGCATTTCCCACCATGGAATCGGAAATAAAACCCCGCTACGTAATGATGGCAATCGCAAGCTATATCCGTTCTTTAGCACCTTTCAACTCCCGTTTCGATAAATATATGCGTGGCGACAACACCCAGTTACAAGCGCAGGAGATAAAAGGATTTAATTTATTTATGGGCAAAGCCAAATGCGGTACTTGTCATTTTATGCCCCTTTTTAATGGTACTGCCGGACCAGCTTTTACTAACACAGAAGCAGAAGTATTAGGAGTACCGGAAAACCCTAAAGCTAAAAACCTCAGAATAGATCCCGACCAAGGCCGTTATTTTCACAACCCTATAGATGAATTAAGATATTCATTCAAAACACCTACACTCCGTAACATAGCCCAAACCGCACCTTATATGCACAATGGCTCTTATAAAACTTTAGCAGAAGTAATAAACTTTTATAACGAGGGTGGCGGGAGAGGCTTAAATATTAACATTGATAATCAAACTTTACCACCCGATAAATTAAATTTATCTAAACAGGAACAAGAGATAATTATCGCCTTTTTGAATGCTTTAACAGATAATTGACTAAATGGCTTTCAGCTGGCTTTTAAAGCTCATTAAAAATATTCTAATCTAAGAAACTGTTCTAAAACCTATTAAACAGGAAAAATATATTTTTGAAAATTGCTAAAAAAGCTAAAAAATCAACTCTAAGGCTTAAATCTAATTTTTCAAAAATAGGCTTCAATAAGTTTTAAAACAGTTTCTTATGAAGCTAAATGATTTATTGGTTATGATGTAACTACTAATAGACGCCCGGTTTAAATATGCTTATCCGGATGAACTAAATTATCGGATTTGATTTTTAATTATTACACTGTGCAGGTGAAAACAGTAACGCCATCACTTACACTTTTGATTCAAGATTTCTTCTGCTTACTTCTAGTACTATTTCTTCCTGCTGCCAGCTTTATTTCTAAATAATTGTATTTCAGAATTAAAGCTTCAGCTTCTTATCTTGGTAAATAATGATAGTATTAAAATAAACGGTATGAAACAAAGTGAAAAATTAAGCACAGTAACCACCACCATGGCCAGCAGAATAAAAGCGGGCAGGATGTAAATGCCATTGAAAAGCCCACCACCACCGTAGTAGTGCCAGCTGAATTTGAAGCTGTTATCCAGGATTGGCCGGAAATGGCCAAGAAATCGGCTAAGCAAACTTACGAAAAGTACGGCCCGCCCAATGAAGATACTTCCACTCACCTGATCTGGTTTAATAATGGCCCCTGGAAGCGCACCATCGTTCACCGCCACAAAATACCCCACGACTTTCCCCAGCCCCATAACGACGTAATTGAAAATGTGATCAACTATAAAGTGACGGTAGAAATGCTCACCGAACTGGGCCGCTACGACAGCAGCCTGTATGTTGACCCGACCCGGGGCGAAGCCTCGGCCCGTTGCGACATGGAAGCGGCTAACTTCCTCTCGCTTAATTTAATGTACGATATCATAAATAAAAAGTACACCGCAGAACAAGCCCGTAAAATATACGCAGAAGTAACCGCTGCCTTCATACTGAACCGGAATGCGCCTTATGCCGAAGCTTTGCTGTTTACGCCGCCTACGGAGAATACCAGATTTTCCGATGAGTCCCAAATCGGAGACGCTATGTTGCATCAGGCCGGTGAAAAAATAAAAGATGCTTTTGATACGGACGATGTCAGTTAAATAAATAAATTTTACTTTATCTAAGAAACTGTTTTAAAACCAATCACATAATAAAAATCTATTTTTAGAAATTGCTGAAAAAGCTAAAAAATCAACTTTAAGGCTTAAATCTAATTTTCTGAAATAGGTATTCAATAGGTTTTAAAACAGTTTCTTAAATTCGGTAAAAACCTGGCCCCAGCGCATGGCCGATTGGTTAGCCGATAACAAGTTTTTAAATCCGGCCGCCACCCCGGTTACACTGAAGCACGAGTAAACCACAGTCTAACATACTGATAAATAACATCTTCATTTATCAGCACCATTCAACCTAACAGCAAAAAAAGTAAATAAATCTATTATAAAATCAGGAATTCCATATTATATCTACATAACATATTGTAAAATAGATATTTATACTTATACTATTTAAGTATAAATTTTTACACTGGTGTTTTATTCAATTCGTTTAAGGACACTAATAGTTTTGTAAAGTTTTGGTTATGGATGGATTGATTAATTTTATAATAAACAACATTGCGGTTAGAGAGTTAGATAAAGAGAAAGCAAAAGAAGCGTTGTTTTACATTGACTTTCTGATGAAGAAAGAAGGCGATTTGCATAAAGCAAAAGAACTATCAGATTTGAAGATGAAAATCTCTAACCGATTGGTTTACCTTAATTCCACCTTGTTGATGAGTTTATTTGTGCAATAGTACTTCTGGTTATCATTGACCAGTTTTTCCTATACCAGCCATAAAATTTTATTGCCTGTAAAGCCCGAACACATCGTGGCTAATACTTAGTTTTGTAATGTAAATACTGAAAGTATACAAGTTACTTTCAAAACTGAACCTAAACAGGTAGAAATAGATTATACTTGATCTTGAACCGGCCTACGGGATATTAACGGTCCTCCAGTATTATGCCATTGGGTGTAGCCACAGATTTATTAGAAACTTTAATCGAACAAACAGACCAGGTTGTTTTTGTTTACGATACTTCTGCGGGTAAATTTACGTATCTCAACCCGGCTTTCGAAAAAGTCTGGCGCAAAAAGCGAAAAGGTATTATGGAACATCCCGCCTCTTTGCTTAAAACCATTCATCCGGAAGACCAGCAACACGTGCGGGAAGCTTATCAGGAATTACTGGAAGGCGTTATTATTCATGAAACCGAGTTCCGGATTAAGTTACGTAACCACACGGAGCGGTGGATATGCGTTAAGCCTTTGCTGCAGGAAGAGCAAAGCGCTATAATGGGGTATGCCAGCGATATAACAGATCATAAAGAATATATTAATTACCTTAAAAAGTATTCTTCTAAAAAAAATTCTATCCTGCATATTCTTTCCCACGATTTGGCCGGACCTTTGGGCATGATTAGCAACATAGCCGATTTGCTGCATTCCGACCTGAAATCGCACCAGAATCCCGACATCCAAAATTTAATTGGTTTAATCCAGAAGAGCAGCCAGCAAGGTTTGCAGCTGATAAAAGAATTTTTAAAACAGGAGCTGCTGGAATCCTCAGAGATAGAACTCGTCCGGAGCCGGATAGACCTGGTACAAAGAATTAGGGAATGTATTAAGGAATACCAGCAAAGTGAACAGATAACCCACAAAGTTTTTCATTTCTATACCAGTTGTGAGCAATTATACTTAGAGTTAGACGATACTAAATTCCTGCAGGCTATTAATAACTTAATTTCGAACTCGATTAAGTTTACGCCCGATGGCGGCGAGATAAGCGTAACCCTGGAAGAAAAAGAAGCTACTGTTTCAATCAGCGTTGCTGATAATGGTATTGGCATTCCGGCCAAGCATCATGCCACCTTGTTTGATAAATTTACCCGCGCCCGCCGCCCCGGTATAAAAGGTGAACCTACGGTAGGTTTGGGTATGTCTATTGTTAGAACTATTGTGGAGTGGCACCACGGCCACATCTGGTTTGAAAGCCAGGAGAACAAGGGCACTACTTTTTACATCGAAATCCCGAAGAATAATTAGGCTTTATCCTGATTAGCTGATTTATTGTTTTAAGGCCATCTTGCACCTGCAGCGGGCCGCGTTATTCTGAAAGCGTATCATAGAACGATGCATTGCACGCAGCAAGTAAATAAAAACACTGGAGAGGAGACAAAATTTCTGGTTTACCCGGTATAAACAAACCTAAAGATTACCAATTACCGAAAATTGTTTTTCAAATTCACTATAGCGCATAATGGCGGCGGAGAAACCAACATGTTGCGAAATTCTAAATCGCATGACCAATTCGGGGTTCTCCTTGCTTTGGTAGTAAAAGTAGTGTTGCCCGATATTGGGCAGCTCGGTAACAGCTATTTGGGTGAAGTTTTTCTGGAAATATTCTGCTGACATCGACTTGGCTGCCCCATCCGCATTATATCTGATATAACCGTTATCTAAAAAAGGAATAACATACTGATCTAACATTTCCATAAACTCACAACTAAGGTACAAACGGAAAGGTTCTGCCTTCGTTAATTTTAAAATAGTTAATCTAAGTATTTTATTATTTCACTTTAGTTACTGACGTTACCCAAAACAAAGGATACTTAGACTTAGATGAGCTCACACTTGTCATCCTGAAAGGATCTATTTTGCAGTAAACCAAATAGATCCTTCCAAGATGACAAGTGTGAGCTCAAGAAAGTTAAATACCATACTGGCGTGACATCTATTAGTAATAGGAGAATTATAAGAATAATGAATCAAGCCAAACAACTCTATTAAAATAAAAACAGGGTAACTAAAGCTACCCTGTTTTTATTTTAAAGGAAGAATTATAATTGCTATTGTGTAACAATTTTATCTTTTGCCGACGTTTAGCCCTGACCGCCGCCGCCAGTAGCCGCATAAACCTGACCGGTAGCATAACTGGCATCACTGGCGGCCAACTGCACATAAATAGATGCCAGTTCTACCGGCTGACCAGGTCTGCCCATTGGTGTATCGCCACCAAAGCTTTTTAGTTTTTCCTGCGTGGCGCCCCCACTAACTTGCAAAGGCGTCCAAATAGGCCCCGGTGCTACTCCGTTTACCCGGATGCCTTTCGGGCCCAGTTGTTTAGCCAACGATCTGACGAAGCTCGTGGTAGCGGCTTTTGTTTGAGCATAATCGTACAAATCAGCGGACGGATCGGTTGCTTGCTCCGAGGTGGTACCAATAATTGCTGCTCCGGGCTGTAAATGCGGCAGGGCAGCTTTTATAATCCAAAAGGGCGCATAAATGTTGGTCTTCATCGTCTGATCAAATTCTGCTGTTGATATATCGAGAATGGATTTATTGGCTTGTTGCCGCGCCGCATTGCTCACCAGGATATCCAAACCACCCAAACCGCGCACCGCGTCAGCTACCAGCCTTTGGCAAAAGGCTTCGTCCTGAATATCGCCCGGAATAGCAATGGCCTTACGCCCTTCCGCCTTAATCAGCGCAATTACTTCTTTCGCATCCGGTTCCTCGGCCGGCAAATAATTAATGGCAACATCCGCCCCTTCGCGCGCATAAGCAATAGCCGCAGCCCGTCCCATACCCGAATCGCCACCGGTAATTAAAGCTTTGCGGCCTTTTAAACGGCCCGATCCTTTATAGCTTTTCTCGCCATGATCCGGACGCGGATCCATTTGGCTCGCCAGGCCTGGCCAGGGTTGCGATTGCGATTTAAAGGGGGGCTTGGGGTATTTGTTATTGGGGTTTTCTAGTTTATCCGGCGCCGAATCTATTGAATTGGACGCTGCCTGCACTGAAAAAACGGGCCCCACGGCGGCGGCAGCTAAGCCTGCACTTAATCCGCCAATGGCTTTGCGCCTATTCATTTTATTTTCTTGTTTCATAGTTAAGAAATGCTTTGTTTACTTTTTAATCTAACAACCTATATAAGGGTAATGTTTGCCGCAGCCTCTGTAATGGCAGCGCTTCCTGCCTTCCGCCAACACTAAATAGCTCTTCATCTGTGGCAGTGTGCCCGCATGGCGTTCTTTTCGGTGATCGTCCGGCTTTCTTATGGGTATACTATTAAAAACCAACAACAGTTATCTTGTATTTCCGGTTTATATGCGGTTTTAGCTTTTCTGTTGCTGTTTATATCCCGTTAAAAATCCCAAAAGTTCTTAACCCAAAAATTTAATTATCAGGATACCCGGGCAAATTACCGGAAGCGAAAAAATTATTTAGGTACTTGCCCGGCGTGAAAGCAGTATAAATTTATAATCCAGTTAATCTAACCGGACAATAACACCTTCATCGCCGCCTAAATCTATTTTATTTTTTACCTGCTGCCCTTCCCATTCGGGGTAGGTGGCAATTTCGACGGTACCGCTAAAAGAAAATTGTTTGGCAGAAAAGTAGCAAGGCCGGTGACTTAAGTTAAGTACTATTAAAAACTGTTGTTCTGCGTCCTCCCGGATATAAGCAACTATTTGTTTATCGGCATAAACCGGCTGGTAACTACCTACTTTTAAGGCCGGTTCCTGCTGCCGGAGGGCAATAAGCCGTTTATAAAGCATCAGCATCGAGTAAGGATTTTCCTGCTCCGCCATTACATTTAGCCGCTTATAATCGGGCGGTAATCTTAACCACGGTTTACCGGTGGTAAAACCACTATTTTGGCTGTCGTCCCACTGCATGGGGGTCCGGGCTGGGTCGCGGCTCAGGTTTAAATCCGGCATATTTAAGCCCTGCGGATCTATTACTTCTTCGGCCGGAATAGGCACATCGCGCATTCCTATTTCGTCGCCGTAATAAATGGTAGGCGTACCCCGAAGGGTAAGCAACAACATAGCGGCTACCCGGGCCTGGGCTTGCCCGACCCGGCTGCTAATACGAGGCTGATCGTGGTTACTCAGCACCCAGTTGGGCCAGCCTTCTTCCGGCAGCGATCCTTCGTACTGATTGATAACCGTGGCAATTTGCTGGGCATCCCAGGGCAACACCAATAATTGAAAATTGAACGGCAGATGCACGCCCGATTTATTTACGCCGTAGTAAGAAACCAGTTTGTGGATGGGCAAGTAAATTTCACCGATTAAAACCCGTTCTGCATAACTATCGGCTACCTGGCGCATCATGGCTATTATATCGTGTACTTCCGGCTGATCGGTAGAATAAACCGGTAACAATTTATCGTAGTTATTCTGGTGAGGCTGGTAATCGGGGTTCTGTGGATTGTTCCGGAACCGGGCATCTTTTATCATGTGATAAATAACATCTATCCGGAAACCATCTACTCCTTTGTCCAGCCAGAAACGCATTACATCCAGCATGGCTTTTTGCACTTCCGGGTTGCGCCAGTTCAGGTCGGGTTGTTCTTTTAAAAAACCATGATAATAATATTGCTGGGTTTGCTCGTCCCATTCCCAAGCCGTGCCGCCAAACATGCTGAGCCAGTTATTAGGTTCGGCGCCATCCGGCTGCGGATCTTTCCAGATGTACCAATCGCGCTTGGGGTTATCCCGCGAAGACCGGCTTTCCAAAAACCAGGGGTGCTGATCGGAGGTGTGGTTAGGAACCAAATCCAGCAACAGTTTCATATCCCGCTGGTGTATTTCCTGTAGCAGCTGGTCAAAATCTTCCATGGTGCCGAAAAGCGGATGAATACCCGTATAATCCGATATATCGTAGCCAAAATCGGCCATCGGTGAACTGAAAACAGGAGAAATCCAAAGGGCTTTTATACCTAAATCTTTCAGGTAATCAAGTCTGTTTACTATACCGCGCAGATCTCCTACGCCATCTCCATTACTGTCCTGGAACGATCGCGGATAAATCTGATAAATTATTTCTTCCTGCCACCAAAGAAATTTTTGCAGCTCTGTTTGCATATTATATCGTTGTTAATTTTTAGTTATACCTTAAAAACCAAAAATTATACACGTCAATTGATTTTGATATACTACTTAAAATCAATCGTTACTACGCCCGTGCCTGTTTCGTATAAATCTTAATTCTGGTCTTCTTCTTTTTAGGAAGCTGCCCTATTCGGTTATAGCTTTTCTCAACCTAAATCTAATTAAAAACGAAAGATGACCGGAAGAGTTTATCCGTTGTTCTATTTGCTACTCGCCGTTTAAGAAGAAGTTGATGGCTTTGCGTAAATTTCCGGCCAATCAAACTAAACCAAAACTTTTACTACCACAAATACAGTATAGGGAATCAGCTATAAATTAAAAACCTTATGATTGAAGACCTTTGGTACAAAAATGCTATTGTTTATAGTTTAGATTTAGAAACATTCATGGATCAGGATGGCGATGGCGTAGGCGATTTTGCCGGTTTATGCAATCGTTTAGATTACCTCCAGGCTTTAGGTGTAGATACTATCTGGCTGGCGCCCTTTCAACCGACTCCCAATAAAGATAACGGCTACGATATTTCGGATTATTACGGCGTAGACCCCAGACATGGCTCCAGCGGAGATTTTGTAGAATTTATGCACCAGGCCGCTAGGCGGGGCATGAAAGTAATTATTGACCTGGTCGTAAATCATACCTCTGATCAGCACCGCTGGTTCCAGGAGGCACGCAGCAGCAAAAACGCTAAATACCGCGATTGGTATGTATGGTCGGAAACCAAACCTTCTGATGCGGAAGAAGGCATGGTATTTCCGGGCGTACAGAAAACCACCTGGACGTACGATAAAAAAGCCAAAGCTTATTATTTCCACCGTTTTTTTGAACACCAACCCGACCTGAACATGGACAACCCCGAAGTGCGGGAGGAAATCAGGCGCATTATGGGCTATTGGCTGCAATTAGGGGTGGTCGGCTTCCGGGTAGATGCCGTTCCTTTTATTTTGGAAACGCCGGCTCCCGGCACCCGTGAACCTACCATGAAATTTGAATACCTGCGCGAGATGCGGCGTTTTTTACAATGGCGGCGCGGCGATGGCATTTTGCTGGGCGAAGCCAATGTAATGCCGAAAGAAAGCCAACAATACTTTGGTAAAGAAGGCGATGGCATGCATTTAATGTTTAACTTTTTTGTAAACCAGCACTTGTTTTATACCCTGGCTACCGCTGATACTGCACCCTTAAAAGACGCTTTAAAAGCTACGCAGGAAAAATTTCCTACTGCCCAGTGGGCCCAGTTTCTGCGCAACCACGATGAATTAGATTTAGGCCGCTTAACCGAGGAGCAACGCCAAACCGTATTTGCCCGTTTCGGTCCGGATAAAAACATGCAATTGTACGATCGGGGCATCCGGCGGCGGCTTTCGCCCATGCTGGGTAACCGGGCCCATACAGAACTGGCTTATAGCTTGATGTTTTCTTTGCCGGGAACACCGGTAATCCGTTATGGAGATGAAATTGGTTTGGGCGATGATTTAGATTTACCCGAGCGGGAAGCCGTTCGGACGCCCATGCAGTGGTCCGGTGATTACCAGGCCGGTTTTTCAAAGGCTGATAAACTGGTGCATCCGGTTATCAATAAAGGCCCTTACGCTTACCTGCACGTGAACGTAGAAGACCAAAAGCGGAAACCGAATTCGCTGCTTAACTGGATGACTACTATAATCCGGCTGCGCAAAGCATGTAAGGCAATTGGCTGGGGAGAATGGCAGATATTAGAAACAAATGTGCCTCAAGTGCTGGCCATGCTTTACCACTGGAAAAATGAATCGTTGGTTATCCTGCATAACTTTGATGAGAAACTACACGAAATAAGCCTGAATTTGCAACAAACAGAAGGGGAAAAATTAACGGACTTACTGGCCAATAAACAAAGCCTGGCGGATGAACAAGGTACTTACCGGATTACGCTGGAAGCCTATGGTTACGCGTGGTTAAAAGCCGGAAATTTAAGTTAACTATTCTAATATTCCGGTTGGGCCACATTAATTTTGCTTAGCTAAATTATATTTATAGTGTTGGGTAATTTCGTCCACTTACTTATTGCATTTGCCGGAAAGGAAAAGAATGGTTCTGCTCAGGGGTAGTAACCATATTTTAAAGTTTGCAGCCTAATTGCATGGTAGTGCTATTAAGTTTGCGGCGCATGAAATGGGTTGCTGTTTAGTTAAGCTTTTACAGGGGTGTATTATCAGGTATACCGTGTGCGGATGCAGCAACCAAGAATAGATCTACTTGCCCAAACCAGTATTAATTTAAGCTCTCTATCTGAACACTATTTACCGGCAGCTAATAAATGTTTGCCACCGGGCAGACGTAATTGCGGGGCCGGTTTTTACCCGTAATTACGCCTGCCCGCAGATGAAGCCCTTTTACTTCCGTAAACTTAATTCCAACTTCTACTGCCCGGTAAACAAACAGCTTACTCCTTTCCTGGTGGCGGTCACGATGGCTACCAAGCCGGTAGTCGGATATTATAAGAAATATATTCTTTCTCCTGCATCGGCCTATCAGTTGTTAGAAAAATGTTTAAAGGCCAGGATGAAAAATCAGACGGAACGTATCTTCTGAGAATGTGCTCATTCGGATAAAAAGAAACTTGATTAAATTCCGGTTTGTTCGTAAAAGCAGGGATAGAGCTGGTTACTGATTTAATAGTCGCCTTTTCCAGCAAGCAATGGTGCAATCCGAAGAGCAAGATTATCTGTTTGTTTTTAAAAGCAAACAATAGAAGACTGGTGTTTTAAAAAAGGTAGCAATACACCCAGGCGTAATCAAAAGCGGCTACCCCGAATTTGTACAACCTGCCACTATGTAGCGCTTAATTAAAGATAAAAGTAACTTATTTGTCTCGGGCAAAAAATACCCAAGAAGAACGTAAAGGCCCTGGCCATTAATCCCTGCCATTATGTTACAAGACTTAGATAAAACATTAAAGCAAAAAGAGATACGGCCCACGGCCATGCGCTTATTGGTATTAGACTATTTAAGGCAGCAGAAAGCCGCTGTTTCCCTGAATAATTTAGAATCCTTTTTTCATCGCTCCGACCGCATTACGCTTTACCGGACCTTAAAAACCTTTGAAGGAAAGGGATTAGTGCACCATATTGACGATGGCAGCGGCTCCGTAAAATATGCCCTTTGTCCGGAAGATTGCACCACGGAAGAACACCACGATTTGCACGTTCATTTTTATTGTAACCAATGCGAGGAAACGTTTTGTTTGCCCAAATCGCACATTCCGGAAATTGCTTTGCCGGATAGATTTAAAACCACAGAAGTAAATTTAATAGTAAAAGGTAATTGCGGATTATGCAGCAAGTAAAAATGCAATGCAGTTGCAGGGCATACGGCCTTACATTTGTTTATTAAAGTAAAATTATGAAATCGAACGAAGATATAAATCCCAGTGCGCCTTTAGCCCCCATGGAGATTACCTCTCCGCGTACCGCCGAAAAGCCAGGGCCTACCAAAACCGATGCAAAGGGCTGTTGCGAAGTTCCCGCCCGGAAAACGAATGCGCCGGAAGAAACAGCAGAACACGAAGAAACATCTTATTTACCCACTATTATCAGCCTGGTGCTTTTATTAGCGGGAATTGCATTAGATTATTTTGCCGTAAACTGGTTTACCGGGTATATTAGGTTAGCGGCTTACAGCATTGCGTATTTACTGGTGGGTGGTAAAGTTTTAATCCATGCGGCCCGAAATATTGCCAACGGCAGCATATTTAATGAGTTCCTGTTAATGGGTCTGGCTACTGTCGGGGCTTTTTATATTGGCGAATATGCCGAAGGAGTAACGGTAATGCTGTTTTACGTAATAGGCGAGCATTTCCAGGAGGCAGCCGTAACCCGTTCCCGCAAATCTATTAAAGACCTGATTGATAACCGGCCGGATACAGTAGACTTGGTACAACAAGACCAAATAACAACTATTCATCCGCAACAAGTTAAAACTGGCAGTACTATTCAGGTTAAACCCGGTGAAAAAGTTGCTTTAGACGGTGAATTACTAACCGCGCGTTCTTCTTTTAATACGGCGGCGCTTACCGGCGAATCTAAACCGGATACCAAAGCCCAGGGCGAAAAAGTATTAGCCGGCATGATTAATCTGGACCAGGTAATTCAACTAAAAGTAACAGCTACCTACGATAACAGCGCCCTTTCCAAGATTCTGCAATTGGTGGAACAGGCCAGCAGCCGCAAAGCCAAAACCCAGCAGTTTATTACCCGCTTCGCTAAAGTTTATACCCCCATAGTGGTTTTCCTGGCTATAGCGCTAGCAGTGCTCCCCTATTTTTTTGTAACTGATTATGTATTTAACGAGTGGCTTTACCGGGCTTTAATATTCCTGGTTATTTCCTGTCCCTGCGCTTTGGTTATTTCTATTCCGTTGGGTTATTTCGGAGGTATCGGAGCGGCTTCTAAAAATGGTATCTTATTTAAAGGTTCCAACTACCTGGATTTAATGACCAAAATAGACACGGTGGTGATGGACAAAACCGGTACCTTAACCGAAGGTGTTTTCCAGGTGCAGGAAATACAGGTAAATGGCTGGGATAAGGCAGAATTTCTTAGCCTTACGGCGGCCCTGGAAAGCAAATCTACCCACCCGATTGCCTTAGCCGTAGTAGCCCAGGCCGGAGACAGTTATCAACAGAAAAAAGTAAACCAGGTAGAAGAAATATCCGGCCACGGCCTGAAAGGAAGGGTTGATGATAAAGAGCTATTGGTTGGTAACAGCAAGCTTCTACAGAAATTCAAGGTAGCTTACCCCCCGGAAGTTGATGCAATTGTAGAAAGTATGGTGCTGGTGGCCATCAATAACCAGTATGCCGGTTACATTACCATTGCCGATAAAGTTAAAGAAGATGCAGAAGCGGCTGTTCAGCAACTGCACCGGCTGGGCATTAAAAATATCGTAATGCTATCGGGCGATAAAAATGCTATTGTACAGAAAGTTGCTGCCTCTTTAGGCATTAACCAAGCTTTTGGCGGTTTACTGCCCGAAGATAAAGTCAGCAAGGTGGCGGCCTTAAAACAACAAGGCAAGCAAGTAGCTTTTGTAGGCGATGGCATAAATGATGCCCCGGTAATTGCTTTGGCGGATGTTGGGATGGCAATGGGCGGATTGGGTTCGGATGCGGCCATTGAAACGGCCGAAGTGGTGATTCAAACCGATCAACCGTCTAAAATTGCTACGGCTATTACTATCGGAAAAAAAACCAACCAGGTAGTATGGCAGAATATTAGCCTGGCATTCGGGGTAAAAGCATTAGTATTAACTTTGGGAGCTTTTGGCGTAGCTTCTATGTGGGAAGCCGTATTTGCCGACGTGGGTGTTGCTTTTTTAGCTATTTTAAATGCCATCCGGATTCAGCGAATGAAATTTTAATAAGTCAATAGATTATCTTACCCCGCTAAAAGGCTATTCTTTTTGCTTTTAATAATTTTTCTTGAGTTTTTTAGACGAATAAGCCGCTTTATTATAAAGGCTATTTTTGTCGGTTAACCCTTACATTTTAAGTCATTTTAAACGCATCTAAGCTGTTTATTTTTTGTAATGAGCGCAAGAGCTCAGGAACTACTGACTGATAGTTGCGTAAGATTTAAAGTAATCTTTGAAAAGAAACTTTAAACTTAAACAAAAGATATGACTATTTCTTTAAAACCGCTTAATGAGCAGGTAATTGTAATAACGGGCGCTTCCAGTGGCATTGGGCTGGCTACGGCCCAGGCTGCGGCCAAAAAAGGCGCCAAGCTGATTCTGGCGGCCCGTAACCGGGAAGCACTGGAGCAAATTGAAAGACAAATCAGAAACGAAGGTGGTCAGGTCTTTCACGTGGTGGCCGATGTAGGCCGGCGGGAAGAAGTGCAATGGATTGCCGATTCGGCTATTAACCATTTTGGCGGGTTTGATACCTGGGTAAATGATGCCGGGGTCTCTATTTATGGTCGTTTAAATGAGGTTAGTGATGAAGACAACCGCCGTATGTTTGATACCAACTTCTGGGGCCTGGTTTATGGTTCGCTTATAGCGGCTGAACATCTGAAAACCAAGGGTGGTGCCATCATAAACTTAGGCAGTGAGTTGTCGGATGTATCTATTCCGCTGCAAGGCATGTATGCGGCCAGTAAACATGCTGTTAAAGGTTTTACCGATTCTTTACGCATCGAACTAATGGAAGACAAAGCGCCGGTTTCGGTTACGCTTATTAAACCCGCTGGTATCGACAGCCCTTATCCGGAACATGCTAAAAATTATACCGGTAAAGCGGCCACCTTGCCTCCTCCGGTTTATACGCCCGAAGAAGTAGCTAATGCTATTTTGCATGCGGCTGTTCATCCGCACCGCGATATTATGGTGGGCGGCGGAGCAAAAGCTATGAGTGCCCTAAATAAACGTTATCCGGGGGTAATGGATTGGGTAAGCTCTAAAATAATGTCTAAGCAGCAAACGCGCAACGAGCCGGCAGTGAGTCAGGATAGTGCCTTGCACCAGCATGCTGAGGGTGGCCGGGTACGTGGTAACCATAAAGGTTACGTAATGAAAACAAGCCTGTATACCCGGTCCGTTATGCACCCGGCAGTTACCGGTGCTTTAGTCGTAACTACCGCCGCCGCTGTAATAGCCTACCTAAATAAGGATAAACTTAAGAAAGGTAATTTTAACAAATAATCGTCGACATTGGTCTTAAACAGCCTGCTTATTAGCAGGCTGTTTTTTTTATAAAAAGAATAGCTGCTATAGCTAAATCAAAAATAGGCAACTCCGCCAGACCAGACTAACTGCTCCCAAACAGTTTTTTTACATTTCTTATTATCAAAATGTATGTAAATAAAAAAGCACTTACCAGTTTTACCTTGTAAGTGCTTGATTATAAAGTGGGCCCACTTGGAATCGAACCAAGCACCTACTGATTATGAGTCAGTTGCTCTAACCGAATGAGCTATAGGCCCGTCAAAAAGAACAATATTCTTTCTGATTTTGGAGGTGCAATGTTAAACATTTACGCCGCTTTTTCCAAATATTTTTAAGATGTTTTCTTTTTACTTTGGATTATGGTCATCACCTGCGTACAGCTAACTTAATTGATTAGACGTTTACGCCCCACAAAATTTAAGTTTCCAATTTGCTATTCCAGTTCTTCCTGCTTTTTATTACTGATTTAAAATAATGAAGTAAGCCTGAATGATCAATGATCTCTTGAGCTTTATCTTCATAAGTATTTGTAAATTTAAATAATAACAAACGTGTCAGTCCATTAGCTGATACTTGAAAGGAACGTATGGCTGCCTAAAAGCAGGAAAAACTTATAACCCGCTCCTCTTTCAGCTAGCATCAGTAGTAAATTACTTACTTTCTATTCCAATTAAAGCTCAAAAAGCCAAAGCGACTGTAGCAGAATTTTTAATTTAAGTAAGGTCTGATCTATTTTAGAAAACTTTCTTCTGATGGGTTTAATGCGGGCTTTAGCCAAACGCAACATAAAACGAGGCGTCATTTCTACATCCGTATACATTTTCTCATTAGCCTGGGGAGACTTATCAAAATATATTTTGTATAAATAACTAAAATGATGCGTACTCAAAATACTCCAGGGTTTATACTCTTTTAAAGTATAATGCATTATTACTTTATCCTTCAGAAAATCTTTGTATTTACTGGTGGGCAAATATTCCGGTATATCAAAAGGTAATACATTGTACTTGCCATCAAGTTTAAAATAATTATTTTCGGCTATTACATTTAAGGCATCCTGATCCGGATAAATTAATTTATTAGGATAATCATGGATATACTGGAGGGTCTTCTCCGTAATTCTCTGTTCTTTCCATTCGGCAATATTCATTAACAAAACGCCCGAATTAAAATAAATATTTTCTTCGTATATTCCTAAATCCGGACGGTTCTTGGTAGCACTTATTTCGGGTATGGCCCCAAAAGACAGGTGATTCAGATTAGTATCGTATAGTTCTCTAAGGCTTCCTATTACTACAATATCGGTATCCAGGTAAAGAAGTTTTCCTATTTGCTCCGGCACTAAAAAAGGCAGAAACAAACGGTAATACATGGCTGCCGATAAGTGAGAATTTTTGGGTATCATCAGGTGCTGTACTTGTTCATGCTTAATTTCATAAAAAAATACTTCACCGCGGTTTTGCTGCACAAACGCATTTATCCGGTTCTTTTCGGCACTGCTTAAGCCGGTGGCAATAGCGTGAACATGAATGCGGCTTGCCGGATTATTGGAAAAAACAGAAGTTAAAACGACAAAAAAAGGAGTTAAATAGTTCTGATCGAATGTTAAAGCTATGTGTATGGTACTGCTATTCATAAAATTGTTAATGCGAATCGGGTAATTATAAGCTAATAAGCCAAACTATATTCATTTAACTGTACCTTGTTTAAGGCTAATTACTATTTATGTAATATTTACCTTTTAAGGGTACCTTTTTGATATTTACCATCTTGGATATGGAAGTAATATAAACAGCAAACCTACAGCCAGCTTTGTATATTACAATTTAGGACTACCATTTTAGGGTTATTCCGAAACAAGTCTATCTGCTCTTTAATTATATATTATCTTGCAAGAGCATACGTTAGGCATAATGTTAATGTTTTTAAATAAATACTTAAATCAGGTAAGTAGTAATATCGATAATCGTGGCATTAATAAAATTAAATTTTAATCTCATTTTAATTTCAAGTATACATAAAATTTAATGTTATTTTCCCAATTTTAGCATAATTTTTTTTTACTAAAAGTAAGTAGTCGGACTGGCATACTCAGAAGCAGGAAAACAGTTAAACTTTATGACTCCATCGCATTCTCGTTGATATTCATTCCTGAATATTTGCCAAATAAAATAGTATTAGTTCTACCCCTTACCTTTTGCTGCTATGCCGTTTTATAATTGCTAATAAGTAGCAAGCGGGTTGTTCGCTTTGGTTATGTTATTGATATTTGCAATCCGCATGGCAGAAAATTTTGGATTACGTACAGTTTAAGAAGGATACCTTAACCGGTGGCGGGCAGGCCTAAGTTTTAATAAAAAACTGACCGCAAATAGCATTTGTTAGTTTTTGTTGATATAAAGTATTTGGGTTTGCAAGACAGTTTAAAACTGGTACCAGGTTTTTACTTTTATAATTAGCCACGACAGTTTATAAACGAAGACGTACCATATTCTGAACCAAAAAAATACACATATGGATTTAACCGGCATTAGAAACATTATCTTCGATTTAGGTGGAGTAATTATAAATCTGCGGATTCAGAATTCGTTGGATGCTCTAAAGAAGCTAAGCCGAAGTGAGAAAGTAATAGAATTTACGCAAAAACAGCAGTCGCCCTTATTCGACGATTACGAAACCGGCCGGATACCGGATAACGCTTTCCGGCAAGGTTTGCGCGAACAGTACGAAATAGAGGCCAGCGATGCCGAAATAGACGAAGCCTGGAATGCAATGCTGCTCGATATCCCGCAAGAGCGCATTGATTTGTTATTGGCGCTGGGCTCGCAGTACCGGTTGTTTTTATTAAGCAATACCAATGCCATTCACCTGGCACGATTTACCCAAATAGTAGCCGAAAGTTTTACCATTCCCAGTCTCGATTCTTTGTTCGAAAAAACCTACTATTCGCACCTGATCGGGCAACGTAAGCCGGATGCCATCGTATTTGAGCAGATATTAACCCAGAATAATTTAATTCCATCGGAAACGTTATTTATCGACGACAGCAGCCAACACATTGCGGGCGCCCAATTAGTTGGCATTAAAGCGTTACACCTGGTGCCACCCCTTACCATCAACGAAGTATTTAAAGATGCGCTATAAAAAAGCGAAAAGTTACGCCCTGCATATTCTCTTATTTATTATTACCCTTATTACCACTACCATTGCCGGCACGGAATGGATTTACGGACGTTCGCTTTTGTATTCTTTTCTGAATGCCGAGGCGGTTCCTTTTTTTACATCTGCCCAGATACAGGAAGGTTTACTTTTTTCTTTGCCTTTCTTAACGGTGCTCACCTGTCATGAATTCGGCCATTATTTTACAGCCCGTTACAACGGCATTCGGGTTAGCCTGCCTTATTATATTCCTATCTGGTTGGGTCCGGTGTCTACGATAGGTACCATGGGCGCTTTCATAAAAATAAAAGAACGGATTTTCTCGAAAAAAGAATTTTTTGATGTGGGTATTGCCGGTCCACTGGCTGGTTTTGTTATTGCTTTACCCCTGCTGTACTACGGTTTTACCCACTTACCCGCACCCGAATACATATTTAAAATACACCCGGAGTATAAACAATACGGTTTAAATTATGCCCAGTTTGTGTACGAGGCCAGCCCGGTACCTAACATTGCCTTAGGTAAAAACCTGCTGTTTCTTTTCTTTGAAAAATACGTGGCCGATCCGGCCCGTTTGCCCAACGCCTACGAAATCTTTCATTACCCATTGCTCTTAGCTGGTTACTTATCTTTGTTTTTTACGGCGTTTAACTTACTACCGATCGGGCAATTAGATGGCGGCCATATTTTGTACGGCTTAATTGGTTACCGCCATTTCAACCAGATTTCGCCCGTGCTGTTTTTCCTGTTTATTGGTTACGCCGGTTTAGGAATTTTTGCACCTGATACCCCGGCCGAAGTAGCGCAATGGCTATATCCGGGTTATGCGGTGTACTTGTACGTAGTATTCCGGAAAACAGTGCCCACGGCCAAATACGCGGTGTTGCTGGCAGCAGGTTTATTAGCCGTGCAGTACGGCATTGTATATCTTTATCCGGGCACCCAGGGCTATATTGGCTGGCTGGTTTTTGGCTTACTCTTAGGCCGGGTTTTAGGGGTTTTTCATCCGCCCGCAGTAGATGAAGGCCCGCTCTCTTTGGGGCGGAAAGCTTTAGGTTGCCTGGCTTTACTTATCTTTATTGTGAGCTTTTCGCCTATACCTTTTGTAGTTCAATAAGTTTGGTTTAAAAATCAGCAAAACTGATCCATACCAGATTATTAGTAGAATAACATGTTTTGGCGCTGATTTACGACCGAGACTTCCTTCTATTAAGTCACAGAAGTAAATCAGCGCCATAATTTAATTTTGGAAGAGTGCTGTTCCACATTAAAAATTAGAAATTATGAATTAAAAATTGTGCTCATGTAACTTAATAGTTAAATTTATAATCCATGTTTATTCCATAAATCAAATTAGATGAGCAGGAGTTTAAGCTTTTAAAAGCGGAAATTACTTCTGCTTACCTGTATTCCTAATTTCTAATTTAGAACAGCCCTAACCTTGATAAGCCAGCATTCCGCCTACGAGGTTGCGCACATTAGAAAAACCTTGTTGTTCCAGGAAAGCCTTGGCCGAAGCAGAACGGGCCCCGGAGAGGCAATGCACAATTACCTCCTCATCTTTCAACTTTTCCAACTCCGCCAATTTTTGCGGCAGGGTATTTAACGGAATGTTCATAGCACCAATATTCTGCTCGGCGTATTCGTAAGGCTCCCGTACATCTATTATATTTAACTTTTCTTGAGAAGCTAATCGCTCCTTTAATTCATTGGTAGTGATATCTGCTGCCATTTTATTTAGTGGGTTAAAACAATTTTTTTCGTTATCATATTATTCTTTTGGGTAATCCGCAGCATATATACGCCTTTGGCTAAACTGCTCAAGTTTAACTGCGAGCCAACTTCAGCTTTTGTTTTGATCCAAATAAGCTTACCGGTAATATCAGTTAAACGCAATTCCTGATACGGACCCGAAACTTTTATTAACCCCGTGCTGGGGTTAGGAGCAATAATTATATCCGAAACTGGTAGAGGTTCATTTATTACTACTTCCTCTTCGTCTTCTATACCCGTAACGAGCCCCATTAAAGGCCGGATTAACAAAGCGCCCGGCTCTTCATTAAAGGTAAACCACCCTGTGGCGTTGTTGTTGTATTTTATACGGTCTACGGCATGCTCATTCAGGTCGTAGCCAATGTTTACAAAATCACTTACCGCCGAAGCTAGACTAAAGCCCACGTAAAACCTACTGGTTACCGGCACTGAATTAGTAAATTTAATTTCGTAAAAACGGTTTAACTCTTCTATGGCCGGAATGGTAAAAGATTGGCTGGCCAGCGGGGTATTAGCCGGATTACCATTTTCTTCGTTCCATATCCGGAAGGTAATAATGTTACCCGCGCGGTTGGTTTTGGTGATATACACCCGGATACCACTTACGTAATCGGGCGTATTTAAATCAAATTGGTACGCCAGTTGCCGGTTACCGGCATTATTTAAAGAGAAGTTTGTTTCGGCGGTGCCATCGTCGTAAGCAAAGTAATCCGATAGTTCGGTTATCCGGCTTATTGTATCGTTTTGCCGCAACTGCTCGTCTCTTTCCAGGGTGCTCAGGAAGATTGATTGTTTTATTTGTATCGGATTACCATTGTTGGGCACAGCCGCGGCATTAGGCTTACCCGTAATTAAATAATTACTCGCTAAAGGAGATAAAGCCGCATTGCCGCGCAAAAACGTATCGGCGGGCGCCGCCGGATTTAGTACCCGGGTATAGCCCCGCCAGGTAATAGGGGCAAACTGGCTGTTCAGGTTATTTAAACGGGTATTAGCCGAATCGTTTACGGCTGCTGCTGGGTCCACAAAAAACTGGTTAACCGGCATGGCCGTGTAATGTTCCAGAAAAGAGTTCAGCCGCTGGTTAAGCGCTACATCTGGCCGGTTGGGTTGATTTGCATTCCGGTTCTGATCCAGGTACACGTAATCTACATTCCAGGTATCATCGGTCCCCCGCCTTACCCCGGCGCTGCTAAAACGAAACTGGAAACCGGCATGGAAAAATTCAGCACTGGCCACCGGAATTGTTACGGGCGTGAAATTAGTCTTGGTATTGGCGCCGGGTTGCCGCCAAACCGATAACCAGTTACCAGCTTTATCTTTAAACTCTACCTGCAAAAAGCTTGGTTCGCTGTCCGTATTAATATTGGGGCTCCCGCCCAGGCCGCCGGCCTGTACATAAAAACTTAAGTGCACGCCGGCAGTGGCCGGATTTAAACCGGCTAAATTAAGCGGCTTGGAAGTTAACGTATCGGTAAAGCCATTAGCAGAAAAATCACTGTAAGCATTTCCGGCGGCGTTTACCCCATCAAAGGTAGCCACGTTTAAAGAAGGTGGGTTTACGCCAAACTGGTTGTTGATGTAAACACCCCCACTGGTGAGCCAAAAGCCCGAATTGGGCAGCCCGGTATAAGCCGCAAAATCATCGAAGAAAGGTAACGTAAGCGTATCGCCAACGGCAGTTGTGCGGGCATGGCGCAGGGCAGGCTTGGCACCGGATACGGAAATGGGATACGATTCTAATGGAGTAAGTACCTGACCAAAGCCTGGCAAATATATGATTAGTAAACAGATGAAACCCGTAAGAAATTTATACATGCGTTTACACTAAAAGATAAGTGGGATACAAATTGTTGCGCACCTTATCTATTTACGAGAGAAAGATAAAAAATATTGCTAACCAGGCTTTTAAAAATGCTTTATTCAATGGGTTCGGTGGCACCCGGGTCTGGACCAGCCACCCAAATATCTACCAATTCACCTACCCGGATCATGGCTCCCGGATTAGCCGCCGGCCGTTGTCTTAATACCGTACCATCCGCTTCGCCGTTAGGTGCGGCCATGTATTGCACCGCGCCTATCTGCAAATTGGTTCCGATCAGGTAGGTAACGGCTTCGTCGCGGGGCATGCCTACTACGTTTGGAATCTGAAATTCCGAATTACCCAAACCATTGCTCACCACTAAATCTACCACCGAACCTTTAGCAACCGACTCTCCCGGGGCAATAGATCTTCCGTTCACCCGTTGGTCCAAAACGGTATTCTGGGCTATATCGGGTTTATATTCGGTTTTACCCAGTTGCAGATCATAACTTTTCAGGATTGATTGCGCCGTTTTTAAAGAAACTTCGATGAGTTTGGGCATTTTTATCATCGGTGCCGTTTTCATGTTATAGGTAATATAAATCTTACGGCCTTCTTTTACTTTGGCACCCGGCGACGGGTCCTGGATGGTAACGGTAAAAGGCGCCACATCCGAACGATAACTGGAATCGCTTACGTAATAATCCAGGGATTGCTCCTCCAGGAAATCTTCTATTTCGTTCAGTTTCATACCTTCTACTTTGGGTACCGTATAAGTTTCGCCGTGATTAGTAGTGGCGGGCAGGTAAACAAAAAAGAAGAAAAACAGCATTAAGGCAGTAATAATTACAATTACCGCAATGTGTTTGAAAACATCAGCGAGGGAATTTGCTTTTAAAAACACGCTTTTAAAGATTAGTTATTAAGTTTATTAAAAGTTAATTTTAACACGTTATTATTCAGCTTGTTATTGCCGACAGGTAACCAGCGGTTATTATAAAACCTGATATTTTAGGCGCTTCAAAATTTGTTTAAATCACTTTTAGTTGTTTAAACAAACGCCAAAGATAAATTAGTCTGCGCCCTGATTTACCCAACCAGATTAGTACTAATTTCCTGCAAAGATATTCTAAAAATTAAGCATTTGGGAATTTGATGTTTCTAAAACAGCTTTAATGCCAAAAGTATATAGGATAATTTTCTTTGCGTATATAAAGCAATTCACATGGCTTAAACTATCAAAAAAACCCGGAGTCATAAATTCTGCTATTTACCTCTGGCTACTTTCCCTTTACTAATTTTTAGATTCCTCCGGTTAAAAACGCTTTTTCCTAAAAAAAATATACATTTGCCCTACTTTTCGTAAAGTAAGTTTTACTAATTTGATAAAGAAAAATAACTATGAAAACAGTTGATCAATATGATTTTGCCGGCAAACGCGCCCTGGTACGGGTTGATTTTAATGTTCCTTTAAATGAACAGTTCGAAATTACCGATGATACCCGCATCCGGGCCGCTGTTCCTACCATTCAGAAAATATTAAAAGATGGTGGTTCGGCTATCCTGATGTCGCACTTAGGCCGGCCTAAAAACGGACCTACCGATAAATATTCGCTGCGCCATATTGTAGCGCATTTGTCCGAAGCCTTTGGCCAGGAAGTTAAATTTGCCCCGGATTGTATTGGCGACGAAGCCTTAGAAATGGCGCAAAACTTAAAGCCCGGCGAAATTTTACTACTGGAAAACCTGCGCTTTTATCCCGAAGAAGAAAAAGGTGCTGTTGCTTTTGCCGAGAAATTAAGCCGCTTGGGCAACGTATACGTGAACGATGCTTTCGGAACAGCCCACCGCGCCCATGCTTCTACCGCCATTATTGCGCAGTTTTTCCCTAACGATAAAATGACCGGTTATGTAATGCAATCGGAAATAGAAAACGCTAAAAAGGTATTGGAAGACGTAGACCGGCCTTATACCGCTATCATGGGCGGTTCTAAAATATCCGATAAAATTCTAATTATTGAGCGTTTGCTGGATAAAGTAGATAACCTGATTATTGGCGGTGGTATGTCGCACACCTTTTCCAAGGCCCAAGGCGGCTCTATCGGTAATTCTTTGCTGGAAGCTGACAAACAGGACTTGGCCCTGGAGTTGATTGCCAAAGCCAAAGACAAAGGCGTTAACTTATACTTACCAGTGGATAACGTAATTGCCGACAAATTTAGCCCGGATGCCAACACCGATTTAGTAAATACCGGCGAAATTCCGGATGGCTGGGAAGGTTTAGATGTTGGCCCAAAATCAATTGAAATTTTTACCGACGTTATTAAGAATTCTAAAACGATTTTGTGGAATGGTCCGCTGGGTGTTTTTGAATTCGAAAAGTTTGCCGTTGGCTCCCGGGCCATTGCCGAAGCTATTGTAGAAGGAACCAAAAACGGCGCTTTCTCTTTAATTGGCGGCGGCGATTCGGCAGCAGCCGTAAACCAGTTTGGCTTTGGCGATGCAGTATCGTACGTGTCTACGGGCGGCGGTGCTTTGCTGGAATACATGGAAGGTAAAACGTTACCGGGTGTGGCCGCTTTAGAAGCTTGATAGCACTATAGGTTTAATCAATCTAAATCCCTGGCGCTACGCCGGGGATTTTTATTTTACCCATTTTAATTTACCATCAGCTTCATATTGCACGTGTCCCACATCCAGCAACTGACTAATTACGGCAGCTATATTATCGGTATCTTTGGTGGTTAGCTTTTGGGCTAAGTCTTTCGGATGAAGATTGCTTTGGCTTAAAGATGCCTGAATCTGGCGTTGTAAATCGCTGGTAATTTCCTGTTCGCGTTCGGCTTTTCTTTTTTTCAGGCAGTAATCGCAAATGCGGCACGGTACATCCGAAATCTCCCCAAAATATTGCAGCAGAAGCTGCGTACGGCATTGCGCCGTTGCCTCGACATAATGCACTACAGCTGCCATTTTCTGGAAGGCCAGTTGCCGCAGCTGGTTGTAGCGTTTGGTATTAATAGGTAAATCATTGGCGTCGTACCGGGGCGTAGTAAATACCACCTGCGGCGCATCGTGCAGGGGCTCGTAAATTAATATGCCGCGTTGATGTAAATAACTTAGGTTTTTAGTAACGATTGGCGCCGTTGTTTTTAACTTCTCACCCAAATTTTTTTCGGATATTTTGGTAAAATTACTGTAGACACTGCCACCGTATAAGCGCAATATCATTTTGAGTAAAGGATCCAGATCCGGATGGGCTACCTGAAATTTATATAATTCTTCGTGCTCCGTGGTAATAAGTACTTTGGAAGGCGAAAAATAAGCTTCGTTTAATTCCAGGAAACCTTCGAGCTGGAGTTTTTGCAAAGCATAGTGTACTTCCAGCGGCTTTAACTTGTACGTACGGGTAAAATCTTCGAGGTGGAAACTAAAAGACTGGAAAGCACCACTTCCTACGGCCACCTGAAAATAATTAGCCAGGCATTGGTAAACTTTGCGCAGGGTATCTACCGGCGGGTGCGCCTCGGTTACTTTGGTTTTTAAGGTATTCGCATCATCCGGGCCAAATAATAACGTGGCGTAGGCATATTTTTCATCCCGGCCGGCCCGCCCGGCTTCCTGGTAATAAGCTTCCAGGGTTTCCGGGATATCCAGGTGTACTACCAGCCGCACATCGGGTTTATCAATGCCCATACCAAAAGCATTGGTAGCTACTATTACCCGTATTTTATTCTCAAGCCAGTCGGTTTGGGCGGCATTGCGTTCGGTGTGCGTCAGGCCGGCATGAAATGGAGCCGCCGAGATCCGGTGCAGCCGCAGGTATTTAGCTATTTCTACGGTTAAGCGCCGGCTGCTCACATACACAATAGCCGAACCCGTCAGGCTTTGCAAAATGGAAAGCAAACGGGCGGGCTTATCTTCGGTAGCTAAACACGAATACGATAAGGTTTTCCGGGCAAAACTTTTCTGAAATACCTGACCGTTCCGGAATTGCAGCTTTTCTTGGATATCTTTTCTAACTTCGGGGGTAGCCGAGGCCGTTAAAGCTATAATGGGCACCGCCGGTAAAATTTCCCGCAGGGCCGCAATTTCTAAGTAAGGTGGCCTAAATTCGTAGCCCCACTGCGAAATACAATGGGCTTCATCCACCGCAATTAAATTCACGGACATGCGTTTTACCCGCTCCCGGAAAATATCGGTTTGCAAGCGCTCTGGCGAGAGGTATAAAAACTTTACCTGGCCGTACACGCAATTATCCAGGGCAATATCGATTTCGCGTTTATGCAAACCGGCATGTACGGCCACCGCGGCAATATTGCGTTTCTGCAGCTGGCTTACCTGGTCTTTCATGAGGGCTACTAAAGGTGAAATCACTACGCATAAGCCTTCCCGGGCCAGAGCGGGTACCTGGAAACAGACTGATTTTCCGCCGCCCGTAGGTAACAAAGCCAGCGTATCGTTTCCGGCCAGTACCGATTGGACAATATCTTCCTGCAAGGGCCGAAACTGATCGTAGCCCCAATAAGTTTTTAATATCTGGTGGATGTCCTGCAAATGTTACTTTTTATACCGGAAGCAAATTTACGGGAAGGTAAGCGATAATTAATGCGTATGCTTATTTAGGTTGAGCAGCTTCCTGCTAAATCTTCCTAAATTTTACCGGTGCCTGCATATTAGCTTACCGGGTGTGACACCCGTGCTGTAAACTGATTAAAAAAAGAAAAACCCGGCCACTACGTGACCGGGTCTAGCGAAAGTAAACGTTTATATAATTAAGCGGCAGCCGACTGCTCCTCGCGCTCCTCAATTACCTTTTTAAGTTTGGCAATGGCTTGCACGGCCCGCTCTTCGTCGAGCTTGTTTATATTCAAGAGCATTTTTGTCTTTTCCTGACGCGTAATTACCGGGTTATTCAAGAGGCGGATAATTTCTTCCTTCTGTTTAGCCGAGGCATATTTTACGGCGTTATTCACCGGTGCTTCAGCTGCCACGGGTTGCGGTTGTTCGGCCGGTACGGGCTGTGCGGCTGGTTTAGCAGCTACTGGTTGTTGCTCAACTTTTACTTCCGGGGTATTACCAGTATAATCCATTTCCTCGGCGGGAGTTGGTTCGTAACCGGCGGCCCGGATAATCCAGGCTAATATGTTACGGTAAGCTTTGCCAATCGCGCGGGTCTGGGCCATGGAAGCAATCGCGAACTCCTGGTAATACTTTTTACCTTGTTCTTTATTCGAGCAAATGGCAAAACCAGCTCCCACTACTTGCTCCGTACGCAGGTTTAATAAATTAACCTTGGCCTGGTACTTCAGCTCGGTATCGGTGCTCACGTTTATAAGATGCTCCACTACCGGCAAAATACCTAAGCGCGAACCCGCATACTGCCAGCCTTCTACGTTTACGTACTCTTTACCCTGTATATTCTGGTAAAGTTTGTTCTCTTTTATGAATTTGGCTAAGTCAATGGCCAAGTGCATCGTCTCATCCGATTTGGAGATATCGTAGCTCTCGATCCGGCTTTTCTTAACCAATTTGTTATCTTTATTTTCCTGATCCATCTTTATTTCCTTGTTTAAATAATAAACAGAAACCAATACCGATTAGTGCAAAAGAAACAGATTTTATCAGGAATTAATTGCACTGATAATCAATAAGTTATCATTATTTCAAAGCTTTTTTTTCGACCTTTACAATATTATATTTCCTTATATTTATCTAACTGATATTCAATAATTTACACATTATAATATTAATATAGTAAAAAATATTTTTTTAAGATTTCAAGCAGGCTCTTACTATAATTATGGTAAGTAACTTTACTTAGAGAAACTTTAAGGACAAGATAGTATCGCGTAACAAATTCGTTTAAACCCAAGCGACTCCTTCAAAAAGAAAAAGTGGTCTTGCTTAGACAGATAGCTCTCTAAAAAAAAATGCTTTACGATTGATAGACACGCACATTACCTTTTAAAGTTAATTGACCGCATGAAAAATCAAGAAACCAGGTAGCCGTCTTTCATTACTACTTTGCGGTCGGCCATATCGGCGAGCTGATCGTTGTGGGTAACGATTACAAAGGTTTGGTTCAGTTCGCTGCGGAGCCGGAAAAATATTTCGTGGAGTTCCTGGGCATTGGCCGAATCTAAGTTGCCACTGGGCTCATCGGCAAAAATAATTTCGGGCGAATTGATTAAGGCGCGGGCCACAGCTGTACGTTGTTGCTCGCCTCCCGACATTTGCGAAGGTTTATGCTCCAGCCGATGCCCTAGATTAAGCATTTTGAGCAAATCAGCGGCTCTTTTTTTTACCTGTTCTTCAGGCGCATTGGCTAAAAATCCGGGTAAGCACACATTCTCCAAAGCAGTAAACTCAGGCAGTAAATTATGAAACTGGAAAATAAAACCAATGTGCTGGTTCCGGAACCGGGCCAGATCACTGCTATTAAAAGATTTTATAGGCTGATTATCAAAAATCACCTCTCCTTTATCGGCTGTATCCAGGGTACCCAAAATATGGAGTAAAGTACTTTTACCAGCCCCGGATGCGCCCACAATAGATACTACTTCTCCTTTCTGAATAGTTAAATCAATGCCTTTGAGTACTTGTAATGTTCCGTAGGCTTTATGAATATTAATACCCTGTAACAAAGCGCTTTTTATTTATTATCTGCCAGACTACGATTATACTCCAAAAACGGCAATTGGATAGCATAATCTTTATGGCTTAAATTTAAACTGGTTTAGACTATACGTAGTCCGTAGCATTTAGAAGGATTTATTTACATTAGATTTCAGGTCGAATCCAATATCGGAACGATAATAGCGGCCAGGCCAGGTTACTTCGCGCGCGGCGGCGTTAACCTGGGCCAAAGCGTCCTCCAGGGTATCTCCTAAAGCGGTCAGGGCCAAAACGCGGCCGCCGTTGGTTAATACTTCGTTTTCACTGTTCAGGGCAGTACCCGCGTGAAAAGCGTAAATATCATATACTTTTTCCAGTCCCGAAATTACTTTTCCCTTTTCATAACTTTCGGGATAGCCGCCGGCTACGAGCATCATGGTGGTAGCGGTACGCGGATCGATATCCAGTTGTACACTACCTAATTCACCATCGTGCAAAGCCCGAAACAACTCAAATAAATCGGTTCGGATGCGGGGTAAAATAGCTTCGGTTTCCGGATCGCCCAGGCGCACATTATATTCAATTACATAAGGATCACCGGCCACGTTCATCAAGCCAATAAATAAAAAGCCAAAATAAGAAATGTTATCGGCTTGTAAGCCACTTAAAGTAGGTTCTATAATACGCGTTTTCACTTTCTGCATAAAGGTTTCATCGGCAAAGGGCACCGGCGAAACCGCGCCCATTCCGCCGGTATTTAAACCAGTATCGCCTTCCCCGATGCGCTTATAATCTTTGGCTTCGGGCAACAGCACGTATTCTTTTCCATCCGTCAAAATAAAAGCCGACAACTCAATACCTTGTAAAAATTCTTCTATTACTACTTTGTGGCCGGCGGCGCCAAAACGGTGCTGGTGCAGCATGGCATTTAACTCCTGGCTGGCTTCGGCAAAATTTTGCGCAATAATAACACCTTTACCGGCTGCCAAACCATCGGCTTTTAAAACCACCGGGTACGGATGGGTACGCAGGTATGCAACAGCTTCAGTATAATTCTCCTCGGTAAAGGTACGGTAACGGGCCGTCGGAATCTGGTGCCGCTGCATAAACTGTTTCGAAAAATCTTTACTGCCTTCCAGTTGGGCGCCATCTTTACAAGGCCCCACTACCAAAACGTGCTTCAGGTAATCTAGGCTTTGAAAATAATCATGAATACCGGCTACCAAGGCGGCTTCCTGACCTACTACCACCATCATGATATCAAAATCGGCGGCAAATTTAGCCAGCACATCAAAATCTGTAATCGCAATATCTACATTGGTGGCTACCTGCGCCGTACCGGCATTGCCCGGCGCTACATAAATCTTATCGCTATACTCGCTTTGCCGTAACTTCCAGGCTAAGGCATGTTCCCTACCGCCGGAGCCGATAATTAATATATTCATGACTGAAGAATTAAATAATGAAATAGCTAAAAAATTAAACAGATGACTAACTACCTAGAAGTAGCTGCCCGAACCATTTAACCGGATTACCTAAACTGCGAAGTTATTAAATTTCGCCCATGGTTTTAAGTTTGCTTCAATATATTTAGAACGGCTTTGGGTATTTAAAAAAGCAAAAGGCTAACCTAATGCTGGTTAGCCTTTTTTTAATAAGAGATTAATTGAGTGAATGTGTGAATAACTTTATTTAAAGATTAAAGAATTAGTATCAAAACCCGATTCTACACATTCTTGAAATCTATACTTATCTACAACCAATCCTCTAATCAGCGGAAATCCGCAACTCTAGTTGGCGTATTCACTTAAGAATTTAATCCGCATCAAACGTAAATCTTCTTCGGTATAATCATCGGTGCCCAGTTCTTTCAGCGCTACGGCAATATTATCCGTACTGGCATGCATGAAGTAATCGGTTATTTCTTCCTGCTTTTCGTCATCCATTACGCCATCTATATAATAATTCAGGTTTAGCTTGGTACCGGAATAGCAAATATGCTCGATCTCTTCGATCAGCTCGCTCATCGTAATATCCTTCGCAGCCGCAATTTCTTCCAGATCCATCTTTTTATCTATCTGCTGGATGATATAAATCTTGATTTTAGATTTATTAACGGCCGATTTTACCACCACGTCAGCAGCAGTTACAATATCGTTATCCTCTACGTATTTGCTGATCAGGTCCAGGAACGGCTTGCCAAATTTTTGTACCTTGCCCATACCCACGCCGCTAATATGAGCCAGATCGTCTTTACTGGTAGGATAAGTAGTAGCCATTTCTTTCAGCGACGGATCCTGAAACAATACATAAGGCGGCAGGTCGCGCTCTTTGGCCATTTTTTTCCGTAGCGCTTTCAACAAATCAAACAACACCGCATCGTGGCCGGCCGAAGATTGGGTTTCTTCTTTTTCTTCTTCCTGCTGTACCTCTTCTTCAAAGTTATGGTCTTTGGTGAGTTTAATCGGGTGCGAATTCTCGATAAAGTCTAAGCCTTTCTGAGAGATCTTGATAACGCCAAAATTTTCGATGTCTTTCTCCAGGTAACCCGATAATAATACTTGCCGCAGCACGGAACTCCAGAACTGGGCATCGTGCTCCTTGCCTTTGCCGTACACTTCTATCTTGTCGTGGCCATAGCTTTCTACGTACTGGTCTTTCATGCCGGTTAATACCGCTACCAAATGGTCCATGTTAAACCGCTGGTTGGTTTGCTCTACGGCTTTTAAAGCCAGCACTACTTCGGCTTCCGCTTCAAAACGCTCGCGCGGATGCACACAGTTATCACAAAAACCGCAATCTTTTTCGTAAGTCTCGCCAAAGTAATGCAGTAATTGCTTGCGGCGGCAAACGGCCGAATCGGCGTAAGACGCCATTTCCTGCAGTAATAATTTGGAATTATCGCGCTCCGTAACCGGTTTATCTTTGCTGAACTTTTCCAGTTTTACGATGTCGTCGTAAGAATAAAACATCAAGCAGTTACCTTCCAGGCCATCGCGGCCGCCACGACCAGTTTCCTGGTAGTAACCTTCTATGGATTTTGGGGTGTCGTAGTGAATAACAAAGCGTACATCCGGTTTATCTATTCCCATCCCGAAAGCAATGGTAGCCACAATTACGTCGGCATCTTCGTTCAGGAAAGCATCCTGGTTGTTCATGCGCACACTTGGTTCTAAACCAGCATGATACGGCAAGGCTTTGATATCGTTTACCCGCAGCAATTCGGCAATTTCTTCTACTTTTTTACGGCTCAGGCAATAAATAATACCGCTTTTACCTTTATGCTTTTTGATGTATTGAATAAGCGATTTTTTGGTGTTATGCTTCGGCCGGACTTCGTAATACAGGTTGGTGCGGTTAAAAGAAGATTTAAACACCGACGCATCGTCCATCTGCAGGTTTTTCTGGATATCGAGCTGGACTTTAGGTGTGGCTGTAGCCGTTAATGCAATAATCGGCAGGTTACCGATATTATCGATAATGCCCCGGATTTTACGGTATTCGGGCCGGAAATCGTGGCCCCATTCCGAAATACAATGCGCTTCGTCTATCGCCACAAAAGAAATATGGGCTTTCTGCAGAAAGTCTAAGGTTTCTTCTTTGGTTAACGACTCCGGTGCTACGTATAAAAGTTTAACCTCCCCGCTAATGGTTTCCTTTTTTACCTTGTTCATTTCTGCCTTCGTTAAAGTAGAATTCAGAAACTGGGCGTTTACGCCAAAAGCGTTTAACTGATCTACCTGGTTCTTCATCAGGGCAATAAGGGGAGAAATAACAATAGCCGTGCCGGGCAGCACTAAGGCGGGCAGCTGGTAACACAACGATTTACCGGCGCCTGTAGGCATGATAACAAAGGTGTTATTGCCGTTTATAATATTATTTATAATTTGTTCCTGGTTTCCTCTGAATTGATTATAGCCAAAAACTTCTTTTAATTTGTCTTTTAAATTGACCTCTTGTTCCAATAACATACTGTGGGGTTCTATATTTTTTAACGATGAACCGGTAATCTTTTTATATTTACATCTATCCGTTTTCTTAACACAAATTTAACTTGAATATACCAAAGAATATTAAATTAATTGCAAAAAAAGTATTGCAGCACGAAGCCAAAGCTATAGAACGTTTGATAGACTTTTTAGATGATGATTTTGAAGCTTGTATTCAGTTTATTTTAAAAATAAAAGGACGGGTGGTTATAACAGGTATCGGTAAAAGTGCGCATATTGCTTCTAAAATTGTAGCTACTTTAAATTCAACCGGTACCCCAGCCTTATTCATGCACGCCGCTGATGCCATTCACGGAGACTTAGGCATGATTCAGGCCGATGATTTTGTAATCTGCATTTCTAAAAGCGGCAATACGCCGGAGATAAAAGTTTTGGTGCCACTACTTAAAAGAAAAGGATCTAAATTGGCAGCATTGGTTTGTAATCCCAATTCTTACCTGGCGCAGCAAGCCGATTTTATTTTAAATGCCAATGTAGAGCGGGAAGCCTGCCCGCACAACCTGGCTCCTACTACCAGCACCACCGCGGCTTTAGCGCTGGGCGATGCCCTGGCCGTTTGTTTACTCGAATCCCGGGATTTTAATAGCCAGGATTTTGCTAACTTGCATCCGGGTGGCGCTTTAGGCAAACAGCTTTATTTAAAAGTAGGTGATATTTTCACGCACAATGCCGTACCAGCCGTGCTGGATAACGCTTCTTTAAAAGAAATTATTATTGAAATATCTTCTAAAAGATTAGGGGCCACGGCCGTGCTGCAGGCAGAGACCAAAACGTTAACCGGCATTATTACGGATGGTGACTTACGGCGGATGTTGAATAATTACAATTCGGTGGCGCAAATCCGGGCCAGCGATATTATGACGGCCTCACCGCTTACCATCGAAGCCGAAGAATATGCGGCCGCCGCTCTTACTTTAATGCAACAAAAAAATATAACCCAATTAATTGTAACAAAATCTGGTAACTTTGCCGGGTTCATTCACTTGCACGACTTATTAAAAGAAGGCCTTATTTAGTAGTTGATGAAAAACCAAAATACATTTGTAGTGATTATGGCTGGCGGAATTGGCAGTCGTTTCTGGCCCTTTAGCCGGACCAATAACCCGAAGCAGTTTCACGATGTATTGGGCATTGGCTCTACCATGCTCCAAATGACTGTTAATCGTTTTAAAAGCATTTGTGCTTTAGAGAATATTTATATTGTTACAAATGCAGACTATCGGCAACTGGTAAAACAGCAATTACCCGATATAAACGACACCCAAATTCTTTGCGAACCGATTGGCCGGAATACGGCGCCGGCTATTGCGTATGCGTGTTTTAAAATAAAAGAAATTAATCCGGAGGCAAATGTGGTGGTGGCTCCGGCCGACCATGTTATCTTGAAAGAAGATGTTTTTATTTCGGTTGTAACCGAAGCTTTAACGGCGGCGGCCCAGGAAGATGTATTGCTTACGCTGGGCATTACCCCGTGCCGGCCAGATACCGGCTATGGTTATATCCAGTTTCTGGATGAAGGCAAGTCGTTGAAGAAAGTAAAAACTTTTACCGAAAAACCTAATCTGGAGTTAGCCCAGGTGTTTCTGGATAGTGGTGATTTTGTCTGGAATTCCGGCATCTTTATCTGGAACGTAAACAGCATTTTGCGCGCTTTCCAAACGTATTTACCCGAAATTGCCGAATTATTTGAAGAAGGGATCTCTACTTTTAACAGTGACCAGGAAAGTGCTTACATCAGCCGCGCCTATACCCAGTGCCGCAACATTTCTATCGATTACGGTATCTTAGAAAAAGCAGACAATGTATATGTGTTGCTTAGTGATTTTGGCTGGTCCGATTTAGGCACCTGGAATTCGCTCTATAGTATTGGGGAGAAAGACAACGAAGGCAATGTAATAGACGGCAACGTTTTGCTCTATGACACTGAAAATTGCATCATCAAAACCCCGGACGAAAGATTAGTAGTGGTACAGGGTTTAAACGAATTTATTGTGGCCGAATACGATAATGTACTGCTGATCTGTAAGAAAGATCAGGAGCAGCGCGTAAAAGATTTCGTGGCCGATGTAAAAAGCAAAAAAGGCGCAGGCTATAATTAATCGTTATTCGTTTTTCGTTAATCGTTGTTCGTTCTTTGGTTTAGAGAATAAACAACCTCTACTTGATTCTTAATTTTTAGAATATAGCGTTGCTGAATGAAATCATAGAATTATAAACACAGTTTACTTGTAATAGCAAACTGTATAAGCCAGCTATCATAGATGATTAAGCCCGGCAGTTTTGAATATCTGCCGGATTTGCGGAATACTTTATATCAATTGCAGTTCCTATAAAATAGCGTAAATACTAAACGGTATCACTAACGAACAACCAATAACGAATAACGATTAACTAACTGCTAACCGTTGCCGGAGCACTTCAAACAGAACAATACCGCTGGCTACCGATACGTTTAGGGAACCAATCTGACCGGCCATCGGAATTTTAACCCGTACATCGGCTTTCTTTAAGTATTCCGGCGAAATGCCATCTTCTTCACTGCCCATTAAAATGGCCGTTGGTCCGGTCAGGTCTAAATCGGGGGAGGTAATGGTTACGTCGCTTTTCTCGGTACAGGCCACCACCTGGATACCCGACTGCTGCAGGAAGGTAAGCGTATCTTTCAGGTTATTTTCGCGGCATACCGGAATAATATTTAAAGCTCCGGCAGAGGTTTTAAGCGCATCGCCGTTTATTTGGGCCGCTCCCCGGCTGGGAATTACAATGGCATCAACTCCCATACATTCGGCGTTACGCGCAATGGAACCAAAGTTACGCACATCGGTTATCCGGTCAAGGATGAGCAGCAAAGGAGTTTTACCTTTCTCGTAAATATCGGCCACAATATTATCTAAGGGGGCGTAAGTAATGGCGGCTAAGAAAGCTACTGCTCCCTGGTGATTTTTCCGGGTTAGCGTATCCAGTTTCTCGGGCGGCACCAAAGCTACCGGTATATGGGCATGATGCGCCAACTCCGTTATTTCCTGGGTAATACTGTTTTTCTGCCCTTTCTGCAGGTATATCCGCTCCAGTCCTTTTCCGGCGCCTAATGCTTCCAGTATAGGCCGAAGGCCAAAAATCATTTCTATTTTATCGGCCTTTTCGCGGCTGGGTGCCCGAAAGTTTACTCCTCTTGAATAATTCCTTTTCTCCATTTATCGACGGTGCTATACCACACAAACTCGTATTCCGGACGGCGGATGAGTTCGTAATGGTTTTGTGTAAAGGTATTGGGTTTTTTGATGAAAATAAATTTTAATACGGCCCCCCGGGTTCTCATACCCGTATAGGTCCATTCTTCTACGTCTTGTTTGCGGTTTACGCCCGCCGGTTTTCCAAAAATTATGTAAATCATGCCGCGGTCGGTGCGCCAGCCAGCTTTATGGGAATTATAAAACTCGTTGGCTTCTTTTACCCGGCCGTAATACGTTTTAATCAGTTCCCGGGCCAGTTTTTTATCCTGGTGCGCCACTTTCAACCAAAACTGATCCAGGGCTAACTTAGGTTCGGTGGCGGCATATAATTCGTTTCTTTCTTTGGCACTGGTAATGTACAAAAGCGGCTCAATAAGCTCTTCGGCCGTTGTTAACTCGGGATATAAATTTCCTTCGGCTACTACACTCATGCTGGCATTACCCAAAGTTAAGAGATACAAACCAGTCTCGGGTAGTTTTACCGGTTCATTGGGTGCCACCTGATAAGATTGGCTCATGATTAATTCAGCGGGCACATTTTTTTGTAACCGCGAAAAAGGCGGTGCCGCCGCCGGGAAACTGCCGTCGTATTTTTTTATCTGTACTTCCTGCCTGTTATTAGCGGCGCTTAACCAGAAAGTTTCGGTTAGATTTACGTGGTTTCGGAAAAGCGGAATATTCGCAGAATCAGTTAGAATAAAAGACCGGGTCAGGCTTTCTTTGGATAGCGGAATATCTACCCAAATTACTTCCTCGTCGCTTGCGTAGGGTAATACTTTTAGTTGTAAAACCACCGGCAATAAATTATCCGGCTTTTTTAATTTAAAGTCCGCAATCGCAAAATCAGGAAAAATTTTTATTTTATTTCTAAAGTCAGGAACCGTATTTCGCCCGGTAATTTCGCTTCTTTCATAACTTAAATTAAAAAGACACTCTAATTGGGGCAAATAAGAAGCGTTTTTAAACAGATTTTCGTCGGCAAATTTCAGGTACACGTGCAGACTGTCGTCTTCGGCCCGTAATTCGTAATTTACCGTACTTTCGGGCGCATAATTAAAACTAAGGTTTTGCCGGTACATGGCTTCTTTTGGCGAACAGGCAACTCCCAGGAAAGCTAATAGGAAAAAATATTTAAAATTTATATTCATAGTAAATAGCTGGCAGCAATTGGCTCTTGGCTTAAAACGATATAGGTTACTAAAGCAAAAACGCTATTTAATCGGAAGTTACTATTGAACTGATATACATTTAATCTTTTTATAGAATTAACGAAAAAAGCCTTTTTAAGTACCTGAGTAGAACGTACCTCCTATTTTAAATTTGCCTTATCTGCAACTTTTAAAAATCTCAATGATACAAAAACAACACCACAACAATTAATAACGCTGTTTATCTTTGATTTAGCGTAAGTCCTGATTTAATAAGTAAACAGCTACAAATAAAAAAGACCGGCTGCTTCAACCGGTCTTTTTATCTAACTTTTTATTTTTAGCGGTTGCCGTAATATTTCATAAAAAGCTGCTCTAACTCGGCGGCTCGTTCTTCATTGCCCAAGGCCCGCGAAGCCAGCACCAGTTGCTGCAGAATCATAAAATTGGTTTGTACTTCCCGGTCGAACAGCGATCCATCCGGCAGGGTTGCATAATAATCCAGCGCCTTGGTAGAACGTTTGGCCATTACATCTAATATTTCCTGAGCCCGTTTTTGTTCACCAACCTGCACCAAAGGCTCAATAAATTGCGGCGTGTAATAATCATACGGAATAGATTTGTCCGGCATAGCTTCAAAGCACCTGTCCATCACTTGCTTGGCTTTCACTTTATCGCCGGCTGCCAGGTAAGCCGTAGCTAAGCGGTAAAACTTATCGCGGGTGTTGGGCGGCAACTGGCTCACGTACGAATCGTCGTAGAAAATATTAGGATTATCCAGGTTACGCCAGGCAAATTTGTTCATCATGTTTTGGTACATGATATCCTTTTCCACAAAGCCTTCGGCATTCGGATCCGGGTTTTTAACCGGTACTACCCGGTACGCCAGCCCTTCTAACTGGAAATAAGGTTGCAGGTTCAGGTAATCCGCAGAACTTACGGTAGTAGAGAAATACACCGGGCGCTTCCAGTTGTTGGTAGCCAGAATGTCCAGAATTATAAGGTGTTTTTTCTCGATAGCTGATTTGCCAATATTCCAGTTTAACTGATCTACAATCTGGTTCTGCCGGTCTTTGGGTACGGCATTGCTTTGAATAACCGCATTTTTATCTATATCCAGGTAAAAAGTTTTAGTGGGGAAAGACAAAAATGGTTTGGCATTTTGCGCCGCCACCTGCAATACCGAATGGTTTTCTTTTACTAATTGCATATAGCGTTGCAAGTCCATGCCGCCTTTTACTTCGGCCCGTTCTACAAACGGCAGGTAATCGTTGGTGCCTTGGCGGTAATTTTCTGTTTCCAGCGAGATCGGCAAAGGCTCGGATTTATAGGACCGGCGTTTCATTTGATCTACGTACCAATCGGTGTTGAGGTAACTTAATACGGCTACCCGCACGTCGGTCCGGAAACCTTCCACTTCCTGCGCATACCACAACGGGAACGTATCATTATCGCCGTTGGTAAATAAAATAGCATTGGGCGCGCAAGAGCTTAGTAAGTTTTTAGCCGAATCGATGGAATTAAACCGGCCCGACCGGTCGTGATCGTCCCAGCCCTGAGCCGCCATTATTATTGGCACACTTAAACTTAAAAGTGTAGCTACCACAGCGCGGGGCATATCGGCTTTTAAAACTTTCTGCAATAAATCAGCTAAACCAATTACGCCCAAGCCAATCCAGATGGCGAAAGCATAAAAAGAACCCGCAAACGTATAATCCCGCTCCCGGGGCTCAATGGGCGGTTGGTTCAGGTACAAGGCAATGGCAATACCGGTAAACAAAAACAACAAGCCCACAATAAAAGCATCCCGCTGGCGGCGGCGTACCTGGTAAAATAAACCCACAATACCCAGAATAAGCGGCAACATGTAAAAATTATTACGGGCTTTACTTTCTGCTACCCGTTCCGGCAAATTCTGATTTGTTTCCAAGGGCCATAATACCCCGGAGTTTTGCACATCACCATCGCGGCCCACAAAATTCCACAAAAAGTAGCGCCAATACATGTGCCCGAACTGGTATTTAAACAGGAAACCTAAATTCTCTCCCATAGTAGGCTTACGCCCTTCCTGGATGGTGGTCCATTTTTTATATTCCTGTATGTGCTGGGGCTGGCTGCTGTAAATCCGCGGCAGAAAACTCATGTCTTTCGGATCGTACACCGGCTCTATTTTGTAATCTACAATCTCGTATTGGTTTTTACCCTTAATATAACGAGGCTCACCTTGCTCCTGATCTACAACTTCGGCGGTAAACTGCGGCCCAAATAACAAAGGCCGGTCGCCGTATTGCTCCCGTTTCAGGTAAGACACAAAACTCACAATATTCTCCGGATCGTTTTCGTCAATGGTGGGGTCATAAGCCGACCGGATGGGAATAATAAGATAAGAAGAATATCCAATCAGGATAAAGACAAAGCATAAAAGCGCCGTATTGAGGAGATGGTTATTTTTCCGGAACGAATACCGAAAGCTAAAATAGATAGCCCCAAAAAACAACAGCAGAAAGATAATAATACCGGTACCGAAAGGTAAGCCAATGGTATTAATAAAAAACACCTCAAAACTGCCGGCCAAAGAAGGCAAGCCCGGAATAATGCCCCATAAAATAATACCTATAATTAAGGCACTAACAAAAAAAGTAAGAATGGCTTTGCCGCGGGAAGTTTTGTTTTGGGTGCGGTAATAAAATATAAAAGCCAAAGCCGGAATAGCCAGCAAGTTAAGCAAGTGCACCCCAATAGATAAGCCAAACATATACGCTATCAGGATCAGCCATTTATCAGCTGCTGCCGTATCGGTGGCAGTACTTTCCCAGCGCAACATGGCCCAGAATACAAAAGCCGTAAAGAAAGACGACATGCCGTATACTTCAGCTTCAACGGCAGAAAACCAAAAAGAATCGCTAAAAGTAAAGGCTAAGGCTCCTACTACGCCACTTCCGATTACCAGCAAAACCTGACCCGTGGTCAAATTGTCGTTAGTAGAAACGAGGAGTTTGCGGGCCAGAATAGTAATGGTCCAGAATAAAAATAATACCGTACCCGCACTTACCAACGCCGATAAAAAGTTGATGAGGGGGGCAACTAACAAAACGTTATTGCCGGCAAACATAGAAAATATGCGGCCCACAAGTAAGTAAAAAGGGGCCCCAGGTGGATGCGGAACCAGTAATTTATAGGAACAGGCAATAAATTCGCCGGCATCCCAGAAGCTGGCCGTTGGCTCAATGGTAGTACCGTACACGACAGCGGCTATCACAAAAACGATCCAGCCTATAATGTTATTAATCTTATTATAATTGTGCATACCAGAATTCGAAATAATCCCCGAAATTAAGAAAATTACCTTTTATAAAAGAGTTGGCTCCGAATAAATGTAAAAAAATAGCCGGCTTTATGGGGCCGGCTATTTAATATCGAAAAAAACAGGTTTTTATTGTTGCAGAATCAGGCGTTTAGTTTCTACCATTTTATCGTTTACATACAAGCTGTAAAAATATATACCGGCCGGCGATTCCGACAAATCGAAATTTATTTCGGGGTTGCGTAATGAATCCGGAACCGAGATAATTTTAATAATATTACCAATGGTATTAGATACCGTAATCTTGTATTTGGCATGAGACGCCTGCGCTAAAGAAATCGTAAATTTTCCTTTCGAAGGATTAGGATAAGCCGTTAAGGTTGGTTTCAATTTGCCTTCGTCCCAGGTGATAGCTGCATTGTATAAACTCACTCCCAAAGCCGAAGCTGGTGCTGCATTAGCGGTAAACTGATAACGATATTTTTGGGGCGCATTAATAGTTTTAGAAACGGCCTTGTTCAAAAACATCCGGTTAAAATCAGGCTTAAAAAAACCAGCTATTGTCTGGCCGGCTTTCCCTCCCGAAACGGATGCCTCGGCATGGCGTACAACCGGAGCCTTAGGTATATAAATCCCATCGTGGTTTACGGCTACTGCTAAATGAGCCCCATACCCGGTAAGATAAACAACTCCAAGGGTAACCGAAAGAAATATTTTAGTAAAAGTTTTCATATCATACATTCTTAATTAAAAGAAATAGCATCTGTGTAAAAAGTCAAATATACAATAATTGTCTTAGAAAATAAATATATTAGGAAATATAAAATATTATTAACAATAATTAGTTGCTGCAATTTTGTTACAAAGCCTTTTTATAATTTAATCATATTAAACAAAAATTATACCTTATTTGTAATTTCGCCTAAATACTTTTATAATTTAAATTTAAAGGTATTAGCACTTGAAAAGAAAGGGTACATTAATAGAAAAATACGGCAAAACTTAGCCTACTTGGTAATGGTGGTATTTTAAATTCCGGACGCGTTGATGTAACCTACGAAGACTGGTATGGACATAAGCTTGATCGCAAATTGCTTCATTTCTTAATCCAGAGCTAAAAAAGAAAGCTTAACTTCATCCTGCTATATGATAGTTAGGAGTTAAATAAAAAGCAAAAATTCAACATCTAAAGCATGTAACTGATTTCCTTGAAATCGAAGTATTTAATTTCATTCTCTATCTGCAAACCCAGCTTCCCGTTTTCCGCAATACCTAATATTTTTCCTTTTACTACCTTGTCCGCTATCCGGTAATCATATTCTTCCTGATATCGGTATAATATTTGCAAATATTCGAACTTTTGTTTGGCTAATTTACCTTGTTTCAATTCCAGGTAACGAACTTCCAGGCAAGTTAACAACTGCTCTATTACGGATTCCAGGGTATATTCTTTACCCGTAAGTTGCGCAAACGAAATAGCTCCCTCATTAGCAAAGGAAAGCTGGTTAATATTTAAACCAATTCCCACAATACTATGTTGAAGAAAAAGATTGTTAATGGTATTCTCAATTAAAATACCCCCAAGTTTTTTATTTCCGTAGTAAAGGTCGTTTGGCCATTTCACTTTTAAGAGTTGGTGAGGCAGAAAAGCTTTTGCCAAATCGGCTACCGCCAGTGACACGGCAATATTCAGCAAAAACTGATTTTGTATTGCTACAAAGCTTGGTTTTAAAATGAGCGATAAGGTTATGTTTTTACCGGGTTCTG
>Ga0210040_10000140_pt1 | contig 140613 bp, 129 predicted proteins | sample CryGeyCG12114_NA_FD_185462 | JGI IMG/M metagenome (GOLD analysis project Ga0210040, IMG submission 185462) | Groundwater microbial communities from aquifer - Crystal Geyser CG19_WC_8/21/14_NA (SPAdes) (version 2) | ecosystem: Environmental > Aquatic > Deep subsurface > Groundwater | place...
CGTGGATGGGGGTGTGAGTTGGGGATGCCTCGGGTGTGATGTTGGTGCCTGAGGCGTCTACTCAGGCTTGGAAAGGGAGCGCACGCGGCTGACTCATCCTTCCAGTGACGTTCAAGTCCTAACCCCGGCATCCCGGCTTCACCATACTTGTGGGTGCAGTGACGCAGCACTGCGATCACAAGTAGGGCCTTGAGGCTGGAATGGAAAAGACAATCATGAGCTCGATTGTTAGGAGCATCATATATTCAGCACTTACAAGCACTGCATAGCGCTCGAAGAGGTCTAGTAAGAAGCTCGCAATTCTCATCTGTCATCATGGGGTCTGCTGTAGGAAGCAAGAAATTCAAGGTGGCCTTGATACAGATGAAGCCAAAGGTAGGATAGTGCTCGGCCACGGATTTGGCATGAACTACATGCAGATTGCTATGCGTCTCCAAGACCTCGTCGCTGCATCCCTCTAACAAATGGCCCCGGCAGGTTCTAGACCCAGAATTCAACTTCGCCCACGCCAAGTCCGAGCTCATCAAAGCAGCAGAAGGAGGTGCCTCGCTAGCTATACTGCCCGAGTATCATCTGACCGGCTGGGAACCACGCAACCCCAAATTCGCCGAGCTCGCGAAGGACGCACACAAGTATCAGAAGCAGTACCAAGACTTAGCAAAGGAATTGAAGATCAACATTTGTGCAGGAACCATCTGCCACACAGCGCCTCAGCAGGCGAATAATGGCACTTCCGAAGCAGAAGCCGACGCCAATGCGAAACTGACACTCCTCAACATCTGCGCCTTCATCTCCTACACAGGAGAGCTCCTAGGCACTTACATCAAAGCCAATCTCTGGATCCCCGAACGTGAACATCTCACATCAAGCGTCGCCTATGCACAGTCATCGAACTCAACTGCCGCGTCGGCACCCCCTGCTTCAAAGTCCGAAACAGCGAAAGACCTCCAACATGCTGGTGTGGCGCATTCCGAACCTTCGAATCCGCCAATGACGCCGCACGAAGTAATCCAAACTCCCCTTGGAAACATTGGAGTGCTGATTTGTTGGGATCTTGCATTTCCAGAAGCATTCCGCAGTCTTATCCGGCAAGACTGCAAGATCATTATGATACCGACGTTTTGGAAGCAGGATGATATGATGCCTGCTGGGTTAGAGATTAATGCGGATGCGGAGAAGTTGTTCTTAGAAAGCACACTTGTTGCACGAGCGTATGAAAATACGTGTACCATTATCTTCTGCAATGCTGGGGGCCCGAAGGAGGAGGGGTATCTGGGGTTGAGTGGTGTTTATGCGCCGATTCTTGGGAGAGTCAAGGGTAGTTTTACTGATGGGGAGGAGGGAATGAGGATTGTGGAGGTTGATCTAGGTATTCAGGAGTTGGCAGAGCAGAATTATCGTGTAAGAGAGGATATGAAAGGGGACGACTGGCATTATGGGTATGAGAAGATTGAAAACAGAGGGAGACGGACCTGAGTCGAAGCAACTGTGCAGTGGCTGGTGGCTGTTTTGCGCAAGCTGGAGCTAGCTAGGTCTTGCACGAGCCAAGTAGTGCGGCTCAAGACATTCTGATTTGCAGTCTTGTAGGGTGCTCATGTACTTCCAGATTTGATCTTCCTCCCTCCTTCCGCTGCAGCTGTTTCCAGTGGTGTGACACCATAGAGTTTGTTGCTAGGGTGTTAAGCAAGTATCTCGAGCCTTGGTGGGTCTGAAAAAGTGGAACAGGTACAGCACACTGCATCTTCATATGGCAACTTAGGACCGGCGCGACACGCCAATAATCTCATTGACAACCTGATCAAACAACCCGTGGTATTAAATTCATCGTAGTCGAATTGGCTACTGTCCTCGTTCCGGCCACCTTGTTGTCACTAAAATTAGCTATGGGTGGTACGTCGAAGAAGTTGATAATGAGAGCGGTAATTGCTCATACGGTACTACATTTTATACGGTACGTATTCTTGAGCGTCGTCACCCAATTTTTATCACAACGAGACCGGTACAACTCAGACCTCTTCGCACAGCCCGGAACCAGCGTTAGAGCAGTGAGAGTGATGTACGAGCGCTCCTTGTAACTATAGTGCGATGATTGCACATTTGGACGAAGGCGGTAGAAGAAATCATTAGCGTTCGCGCGTGGTCCTAACCCATCACGCTAGACGCATCACTTTCATCTTGCTGAAGATGCTGCGTGACATTTGCGGGATTTCTCCTGGCTCGCTTCAGACCCCAGAAACGATCAAGCCAAAGCACATTTCGACTGGTGTGACCACCAATTAGACTTTCTGGGGCTGAGCTTGTAGGCTCCTGCCAAGAAATCCGGGCAGTTCTGTCCGGATCTGGAAGAACGATGCTCGTACTTGATAGCAACGACGCGTCGCAACTGCCCACCAATGCCCTTCCATATCCATGCCAAAGTTGATGTGTTCCTATCGCATTCCTGGACATTTGGTTTGATTGCCACTCAGCATCTGCAACCACCTTGTCCGGGAGAGATGCTCTGGTGTACATGATGCCAACCATACTCTGCAGATAGCATTTCGCTTAGCTGTGATGGCTGAAACTACCAATACGAGGCAAGTCCAGTTCATGCACGATATGCAAGCCTTTCACGTTTACGGCTCGTCTATATGCCAAGGTAGCAGATGATTCGTTCTGCGAGCGGCTACATAACTGCCCGATTCAGCTTGTCTGGTGCTAGCATGCAGGCGGAAGCGAGTGCCTGTTATGCGGCCTGATCGAGAAGAGGAAGCGCATGACAGGAAGTCGTGCTTCAAGCCGTCTCGTACTTATGTGTGACCTAAAGGGGAAGCATAACATTTCAAGTAGGAAGCAGTGTCCCCATATCTAGCTGTCCGCATGCTATCGTCTCTTGCAGCATGGCCTACATTGTCACTTTCGGCGCACTGATCTTGGGGCTCCATGCCAGGACTGCCCACCCACAACAGCTCACAGAAGTCACAGCTGATCAGATCCCATTGGATCAGCAGACGTACGACTTTTCTGCAGTCTCAAGATGCCGCATCTTCGCGCACGATAGTCAGTCCATTACTCTGTCTTGGTGCCACCAAATCTGACACCTGCCCAGGCTGCGTTATACAGAATGACGACCAACACATTCTGCTCATCGATGGAGGGTTCGGAACCTTCCAGACAAAGTTGAACGGCGAGGCCGTGTCGGTTGCGGACCTGAGTGAGCACTATCCCCCAAGATACTAGATGCGGTGAACGCCTGATGCGGACATCACGATATTGATTCGATAATGCCAGATCCATATACGGTCGCCTTCGATCTGCTTAATGACTTCGCGACTAGTCCTGATCTCGAGCCGCTTTGGCAGCACAAGAAGCCACATGATGCCGACGAAAGATTGTCGATTGTTAATCACGGAGGCATCTGGGTATCGAGAGACAACAATACCGTATGGACTCAAGGTGGGCATTTTTACCATGGTGACCGCTGGTCAAACAGTTCCTATTTCGTGCCGAAGGGAGATATCCCTGAGTGGCGGCTTTGGAGGATGCATTTGGATCAACCAGACACCGGCTGGGAGGACGTTACACAAGAGGTGTCGGGCCATCTAGACGCCAACAGGACCTTTGCAGGCGCCGCAGCGTCTGTTCCAAATAGTAACAAGAAATTCTGGCTAGGGTGAGTTAGAGGTCCGCGGGCACTTGGATCACGCATTGCTGACTTGGCTGGCGTATCAGCGGTCTTTTCGACTCGACGACCTCCCCAACAACGCCGAACCTGACATTGCAGACCACCAAACAAATGTTAGTTTTCGATGAAAGCAGTCACTCCATTGCAAAGCAAGAGTATTACGCTCCCGGTGCTACGGATGGTTATTGGCAAGGAAATTTGATCCATCTGCCGATTGGAAATGGAAGTGGCTACCTCATCTCGCTTATGGCTGCCAGCAGAACAGCAAATTTGTCCTGGACAGATGCTGATGGTGATTCTGGCAACTCCGAAGATGCTAATGGTGTCAGCCTTGAATACATACCAATCTACGATATCGATCGTGACATCTGGTTCAAACAGAGAACAACATTTGTTGGATGGGATCAGAAGCCCGAGCCCAGGACACGCTTTTGTTCAGCCCTGTTCCACAACGCCATGAACAACACCTTCGAGCTGTGGATGCACGGTGGCCAGAGGCTGACCAACCAGGCTGAAGGCGTAACGGAAATCTATGTCCTCAGCATGCCGAGCTTCACGTGGACTCAGGTCAATACAGCATTTCCTTCCAACAACCTCATACGATCGCATACGTGTCATGCCGTAGGTGGACAGCTCGTCATCGTAGGTGGATATCCTCCAGGCATCGTGGTCGAAAGCAACGTGACTTGTGACCCAGACTATATCAAAGTCCTTGCCATTGGGGAGGAAGACATTAACTGGACGCCTAATTACCGAACGGATTCGACCTACCGCACCCCTCTGAGCATCAGCAACATCGTTCGCGGCAACAGGGTCCCGCTCTACGGTTTTGTCAACGAACAGTTGGGGAACGCCTTTGAACCTCAATGTCCTGGGGGAGCAAGTTGCCCCGGCACTTCTGGCGGGCTGACGGTGGGAGCCATCGCCGGCTGTGCCATTGCTGGCATTGTCGTTATACTAGCGTCGGGATGGCTCTTGTGGTACTGCCGCAATAGACAACGACCGGCCGGCACAAGAAACAATTCACAAAACGCCGAACACGATCCACGATCACCAGCCAACGGTCAACCGGAGGTCGTCAAAACTGGAAACGCACTACCCGCGTCGCATCAAAGGACCACGTCACAAGTCACCGAGGTGCACCGTGCCGATGCGGAGTTGCCGGCAGAACCGCCGTCCCGTGCACAGACACAACACACTGTTTGATGACCAAGAGGGCATAACTCTTTCAGAGAAGACGAGGATAGAAGTACAGTCCAACCACCTCAAATTCCATAGCACATAGCAGGGCGATCCTTCTACAAAGAGGACTGCCTTCCAAGCAACTCATACCTTTCCAATCCTCTGCTGCTAGACGACTGATGATGCGACGATTTAGCATCCTCTTATTCATCTATTGCTAAAACCCCTGAAAGATTCCAGCCGTCGTCTCGCAGCGGCCAGTTCAACCCGGCGCACTACCGCGATCGTTTCCTCGCGTCTCCCACTGTCTCTTCACATAGCCCTGCGCAGCACTCGGAATTGTCCATAACACTTGTAGTCCAGACAACCTCTGGCTGTCTCTAGTCAAGAAACTCGTATCTGGGACGTGACGCCTTCTGTCGGTCCGTCAGTCACGGCACATCGAGCGCGCAGTGCATCAAGCAGGCGATCCAGGCTTCGAAACCATCTCGATAGTTATCCTTCATGTCTATCGAATATCATCTTGCCGTCGGCAGTGTCTATGCGGAAAGTGCTCCCACCAGTGCCTCGATGTGCGTGCACTCCAGGTCTACACCGTGCTTCGACGGAGCTCTCGAGCATCCGACGCGAGGTGCAGCTCTACCTACCTACTACATGCTCTTCTCGTCTCGTCTCGTCTGACTCCTTTCTGCAGCTATCTAACTAGCTAGTCACGCCGCTTGGTTCCGTCTGTCTGTCATACGTTGAGCGAATCCCTCATTCTCGATCCGATCGCGACCTGCGTACCGTACCGTACCGTACCGTTGCAAGCTTACCTCAGTCGCTACCGCGCCCAGCCTCGATTTGGACGGGACGGGATGTCGTGGGCTGACCGCGGACGAAACACATCACATCACGTCACGTGTCTGCGCTCCTATGCTATGCTATGCTGCACAGATCGTTCCCTCCGATTGACCATGAACGACCATACACCCACCCACCCCAACTCAAGGTTTTAGATGCGATGGGCATATTCGATTTGATTCGACTTTCTCGGCGTGGATGATGGAGATGATTGACTGACAGTTGCACGCACCGCTGATGCAGTGCATTGCATTGCATTGCACTGAGGAATACTTGATATGATACGAAGCGTGCGAAAGCTGCCGCGCACTGATGGAGCTCCTGTCACACCACACGACGCTAAGCCTCTTCTCTTCCGCGAGGATTGGACTGCTTTGCCCTGCGATGCCCTACCTTGTCTTGTCTTGATAGCAAGTCGAGGACGAGGATGCGGGATGCGGGATGCGCCATCAGACTGGACCGGACTAGACTGGGCTGGACGGTCCATGACAGCAATGCGATGCGATATGAGTGGAATGAAATAGAAGGATGCGCAGATGAGGTGAGATGACGCTCGCTTCCGTGACGTGACGTGACGTGACGTGACTGTTGCAAGTGTATTGTACTGTATTGTATTTGCAACTGCGAGAGACGTAGAGTGAGGTTGTAGCATGCATGGATGGATGGATAGGGATGAGGGCACGGTCAAGTGCGTGTGTTGGGTGGGGGTACCCTTCGAATCTGCCAGTGGCTGTGGAGCTAGACTAGCTAGCTAGCTGTCTGGAGGCGCACATCGCAGCGCGAACCGCAGAGCAGCGCAGGGTCGAAGTCAAATGGCGGGAAGAGACAAGCAGGGCCGTAGTAGGAATGTGATCTGATCTATTCGATCTGGTGGCCGATGCAGATTATCAGCAATTTGAAGTTATAAGCTTGCTCGGTAGTGTGACCGAACAGAACCGTGAAGAGGTGTACGTCCAATTCTACCCTACCCTAGCTTCCCCTCCAATGGCCCAACCCCCCTACTAGAGAAGATACCCATAATGCCGAAGCCGCAATAAAACAAAGCCAAAGGATACGCCACCAGCCCCCTCATCCCCGACATGCGCCCCACAGACACAAACATGCCAGAACTGCTGTACGTGCACCAGCCCACCGCGGCAGCCGTCAGACTATAGCCCCAGAACGAATCCATCGGCAACAAGACGCCGAACAGCGCCATGAGACTCAGCGGCAGAAAGCAGTACCCCAGGACTGATGCGCTCCGCGAGTATGTCAGAGTGGCGCTGAAATGGCCGCCAGCACCGGCGTCAGCGTGGTCGCGGAGGCCTTGTTGCATCTGCATCTGCGCGTACTGCTCCTGTTGGGCGATTTCGTTAGGGTCGCCTGGCGGAGTCATGAGGGCGAAGATCCAGTGCAGGGCTATGCTGCCGAAGAGGGCGATGCCGTAGATGTAGCCCCAGGCGAATTTGCCGGAGAGGGCGAGGAAGGCACCGTAGGCACAGACGTAGATTAGGGCGCCCCAAAGGTCGGAGTCGTCCATTATGTGGGGGGACGGGCGGGAAATGGGGTTGAGGACTGCTTGGGTCTGTGGGGGGTGTTAGTATGGGTTGGGATGGGAGGTGTGTGGTGGAGGGGTGTTGCTCGCGAGCGTGGTTTTAGTGTATGGTGTGTTTGACTCACCTTCGTCTTGATGTGTCCAAAGTTCACGCCTAGCTCTTCCATGAGACCTGGCTCCCCTTCGTATCCCTCTGTGCTAAAGGCAGCTATCCAACCTGTTCTTAGGCCACCCTGCTCGCCCATACGTCCACTGACTCCTTGAGCACCGAAGCCAGCTGATACACCGGAGCCGTAGGCTGGGTATGCATTTGTGGTGCTTGGGCCTGGGTATGAGCCGTACGAGGCTTGTGAGGGTGTTGTGTGGCCGCTCACGCCGGCGCCATAGTTCGACTGGTAGAAGTTGAGGTTTGGGGTGTTCTGCGGGGCTGTGCTCGGCTGATAGCCTTGGTTGTAGAAAGCCATGGCTGGTCAGTTGGTGTATTTATCTAGACTGTGCTAAGTGAAGGAGCGTATGCCAGCGTTGGCAGGGCAAAAGTGGGTTGTGCGCAGCCGGTAGTTCAGCTTATGAACTCTGGACTTAATGATAGAGATGTATGGCAAGGTGAGCGGAGGTGGAGGTAGACTCTGAGCATGCGCGAGGAGCGTGTTCTGGTCTTGCCAGGTATTCTCAAAGTTGTGACCAGAGTTGCGGACAACGAAGCATGCCAGTGCCCACACGAGCCACGATGCGGTCAGTAGCCAGTTGTCAGTGGCCGACATGTGCCGCAGTTTCTACGGCTACCCCAACTACCCTTTAGCGCAGTCGCGGCGCCCCTTTAATTGACTGTGCATTCGCTATGTATAGTCTACAGAAAATTGATTCCGATGCCGAATTGCAATCCTTTTCGACCCTCCTCACCCTTTCGCAACACCAAAGGCAGAGAGAAGTTCAGCTCAAACCTGGCAGCTGGGTGAGCATAAACAAGACCAACGCCTGCGGACATGCTAGGCAGGCCATTGCCAAGCTCCGAGATGGTATCCTTCATCGACTGTGCCACCTCATTGCTTGACAGCGCTCCTTCCTTCTCCTTCGACCGCAGCGCCAGGAGGCGACCACCATTCACAAATGCTTGTAATCTCAAGGGTTTGTCCGCTCCAACCTTGGGTACTGGAAGAAGTAGGTTGGCGCTTCCTGCCGCGTACACATCTCCACCAACTGCATCAGCACCATCGCGGGGTCCAAGTCCTGATAACCTGAAACCTCGAACGTCTGTCGGACCGCCCAGCTGGAACCGATCATTGATTCTTGATAACGATGGCCGACTGGCGCCATTCAGAGTAAGGGGATATAGCAGGCCCGCTCGGAAGGCGGTAGTAAGGCTCACACCACTGTCACCTTTCACGCCTGGTATGGGTATGGGCAAAGCTTGCTGCGTCTCAAGCTCGGACTTGAAGAAAGCAACGTCTCCTGCTAGCGGACCAAGTCCAGCGATCTCATTGCTTGTCCGGGCCAAGTATCCTGTGGTGGGTAGTATGGGATTGTCTCTTTTGTCATTCGTCCAGGTATGGCTCAGACTGCTCTTGAAGGTATCCCCTGCATCGTTCCGTACCGTTGGCGAGGCCTTCTCTGACAGGCCTGTAACCTGCCGCCAAAAGCCGTTGTAGCCAAATTCGTGTAGGGTGCCAGAATTGCTCAGATGTCTGAACTTGGCCCATCCTCCCCGAAGCACTTCTTCATGGCTCGCAAATATCTTCTGGGTTGTGCTTTGTACACCGCCAACCTGGAATCTGGAATGCGGGTCCGCAAGTACTGGTGTGTCTAGACTCGCCTGGTAGGAAGATCGTGTCCTCGTGCCCAAGGAAGCATTCACATCCAGCGACTCGGCTCCACCAAACAGGTTTCGCCATTGCACGTTGGCGTATGCTGAACCCTCGGCATTGCCCACATCTGTCCCGGTCTTTGCAAAGACCTTGGACTTCTCTTTCACCGAGTAGTATATGGCAACATCGGTCGGGGTTGTGTTTGGATCGCTCTTGTCTGCCTTGTCGATGTAGACAGATATGGGTGGGTGGAAGATGTCGAACTTGGAGAGCTTGGAAGCTGTAGCCGAAGCCTCTCTCACCAGCTCAGCTTGAGTATATGGGCGATCTCGGTTCGCGGTCAGTAGAGGGTCAAGTATGCCCTTGAGGAAGGAATGTCTAGTGTTTGGCGCGCCGACGACTGTGACCGACGAGACTGTGGTAGGCAGGGTGGAGTGGTCGTCTATCAGGTGGGACAAGCGCTGTTGACTCTGCTGAAAGGTCGCGTGTATGCGGTCGTTGATGGCTCGCTGCCGCTTCTCTACTTCGGTAGGGTCTGCACGTCTAAGTTGGTCGAACAGGCTGTTGCCTTCTCCGGGCGGCACAGCAGCAGCAGCAGCAGCCATATGAAGTGCTGCGCTGGAGATGTCGAGCAGAGTGAATGAGTGAATATGGCGCGTGTGGAGAGCTGCTGTGCTTGCCAACTTTGTGCACTCGGAGCTCAATGATCGACAGTCCTGTTTGCCCTGTTTGCACCGAGTTTCACGCTAACCAATCGCTGCGGCGTCATGCTTGATTGGAGGTTGAGGGTTGGAGGCTTCCGCAGATGTCGCGTTCTCGTCGCTGCCACTTGACTTACTAGTATTTCTGTCATTGTCCGTCACCTGCAAAACCACACATACCGCATCTTGGTAAAATGGCGCTGGACAGTTTCTATCAGAACAAGATCGAAGGGCTCAAGCTGGAAATCATCAAGGGCCAGGCAGTCCTCAGACGTCTCGAAGCACAACGAAATGACTACAACTCAAGGGTCCGGTTACTGCGGGAAGAGCTAGGCTTGCTGCAACAGCCTGGCTCCTACGTTGGAGAAGTCGTCAAGGTCATGGGTACCAAGAAGGTGCTTGTGAAGGTGCATCCTGAAGGCAAATATGGTGGGTGAAAGTATGCAGGTATCTTGGGACGAGCGCTAACGAGACCATCAGTGGTCGACATGGCAGATGATGTCGACATCTCAAAACTCACAATCGGCAAGCGAGTCTCCCTGCTGAGCGATTCCTACAAACTCGAAAAGATGCTACCTTCCTCCGTCGATCCTCTCGTCTCTCTCATGATGGTAGAAAAGGTGCCAGACAGCACTTACGACATGATTGGTGGTCTGGACCAGCAGATCAAGGAGATCAAGGAAGTTATAGAACTCGGTCTGAACCACCCAGAACTTTTCGAATCCCTGGGTATTGCACAACCCAAGGGTGTTCTGCTATATGGACCTCCTGGTACTGGCAAGACCCTGTTAGCAAGAGCCGTTGCCCACCACGCAGACTGCAAGTTTATCAGAGTATCTGGCTCCGAGCTGGTCCAGAAGTACATCGGTGAGGGTAGCAGGATGGTCAGGGAACTGTTCGTCATGGCAAGAGAGCACGCTCCTTCCATCATCTTCATGGACGAGATTGACAGCATAGGCTCTTCGAGAGTCGAAGGAAGCAGTGGAGGTGATTCCGAGGTCCAGAGAACCATGTTGGAGCTACTCAACCAGCTCGACGGTTTCGAGCCAAGCAAGAACATCAAGGTCGTCATGGCCACTAACCGTCTCGACATTTTAGATCCTGCCTTGCTACGGCCAGGCCGAATAGACCGAAAAATCGAGTTTCCACCGCCATCCGCCGACGCAAGAGCCGATATTTTGAGGATCCACTCAAGAAGCATGAACCTCACAAGAGGAATTGATCTAAAGAAGGTTGCAGAGAAGATGAATGGCTGCTCCGGCGCCGAGCTGAAGGGTGTATGCACAGAAGCCGGCATGTTTGCTTTGAGAGAGCGGAGAGTTCACGTGACCCAAGAAGATTTCGACCTGGCCACAGCCAAGGTATTGAACAAGCACGACGACAAGGAAGTCTCTCTGGGCAAGTTGTGGAAGTAAACCGTCGCATCTTCAATCACATTCTCTAGCGTCTAGGGCCTCCCAGCGTATTTTGAGCGAGCATTGCTGCCGGGCTTCGTGCACGCATCCTTTGCAGTAGCCACAAGATCGAATGGAAAATCAACGTTGAAGCACTCCAGCTCTCAGTAATTGTGGTGCGTGCAGCGTCTGTTCATACCCGCAAAACGATGTTGCCTGGAGAAGGTGACTCGTGATTGGGCGCATTCTAGCTGCTTCTCGTGTTCGTAAAACACAAATCAGGGGTGCAGCGCGGATACGTGAGGAATTGAAGCCCAAACACCCCGTATCACCTTCACCATCTAACATATCGAACGTCCAGGCAACAGAATTACCGACGCGATAAGACCTCATCACGTCCCATAACGCGGCTACGATGGCAAACCCACCACCAACTCCCACCGCGGTTATCGACAAACCCCACAATGAAGATCATCATTATCGGCGCCGGCATCGCCGGCCTGTCGTCGTATATCTTCCTGACTAAGCACCTCGTTCGCGAGCTTCCGACCGAACGATCTACGAAGCATACGATGTCAAGCACGGGCAGGTGAGACACGACGCACACGCACCAGGCCGCGATGTGTTGCCACGTTCAGAGGGCGGGGACGGGGCAGCCAAGGTCATCGGCAATGCTATTGGTCTGGGCAAGAACGGCCTGGCCCGGCTGTGCTCAGCAGAATGGACGAGGACGGGGCCTTGCTCGCGCAGATCCAGCGGAGGGGGGATTGCGTGTCGAAGTGGCGGATCATGACGGCCCGGCGCTGGAAGATCGTTGATGCGTGTGTGAGGCGCGGTCCTGAGGCTGACGCTGACGCTGACGCTGGCGGTCCCATGGTCGCCGACACCGTCATGATTGCGCGACAGGCCGCTTGGGAAGTCCTTCGAGACCGACCGTGTGCTTAGCATCGACTGTGGTGCAGTCATCAAGAAGAAGGTCGCCGTTATCGAAACGAACTCAAACTCAGAGAGTAAAGTCGTGCTTCACTTCAGCGATGGCAGCACGGACGAAACGAAGCAGATCTGCTCATTCATTGGTGCCAACGGTCTGCGCAGTATTGTTCGACAGCACTTGTTCAGAGACAGCAAAGACCTCAAACCGCAGTCCTGGGTAGATTGGGCGATGAGAAAGACACCGGGGAGGGAAGATTACATCACGCCACAGTACGAGGGGCTTACTGGTCTCGGCGGCTTCGTGCCGAGCGAAGTGCTCCAGAAGACAGGGCACGAGCACGGCGCGATGTCTATCACTTTTGGTCCCAACGGCTTCTTTGGACACGGATATATCGGTCCTGTGAGCCAGGATGTCACCGCCGCCGCCGGCACTGGCGGGTCGCTCGCAGCATGGTGGAGCACATTTCTCATCAGCCTCTCCCCTCCCGTACCAGAAAGCAACCGCAAGCGACGTCGCCGACCACGACAACGACAACGCAGCCTCCAGCGCCGACGTCAAGACAGTCCTCGACAAAACCACAGCTCTCAAGGAGTGTCTGCAGCGCCACCGCTCCTGGTCAGACCCCACCATCCAAGCGATCCTCTCCTACCTCGAAGCAAACGAGGCGATCGACCACATGTACCCCACGTACACGACGCCCGAACTCCGGACTTTGGAAGTCTGAATCGGACGGTACTAGTAACAGTGACAGTGATACCGGTATCATGGTGATCGGGGACGCAGCGCACGCCCTGCAACCGAGCAGTGGACAGGGAGCGTGCCAAGCGCTGGACGACGCGGAGGCCCTCGCGCTGTTCCTGCGACATTATCTGCACACTGACACGATCACGGCCTCGGGCCCACGAGCGACAGCGACAGCGATAGGCGCGGTGGACAGAGCACTCTCGGCGTTCATCGCGTTGCGCAAACCGCGTATCGCGCGCATCTACAAGCAGAGCCAGAAGATGAGTGGACGGAAGACAGACATGGGCTTTGTGATGGAGTATGTCAGGTACTTTGCCATTTGGGTTGGCGTGAAGACGGGGGCGTGGGAGGAATATAACCGGGAATTGTTCGCGTATGATCTGCCTGGGCAGATTGAGCGGGCTTCAAGACGAGGGTAGGAGAGGGGATGGGGTTGAAGTACGTGTAGCGGACGAGGATTTGTCAGATATACTGTAGGCTGTAGTGTCTGAGCATCTGGCAGCAGAAAGCCACGATCACGCAATGGGACGTCGGTGGAGGGGCCGCTGTCGAGGTCGACTTCAACGTGTCGGACACATTGTGGAGGTGGTGCGGCTGATGCCGTGGTGGATAATGATACTGCTCGGTTACCAGTGCGTATTGCAGATGGCGATGCAGGAGACGCTGTGAGCTGGTATGTACCTTCACACTGGTCGTGGCACTGCCTGTGTTTTGAGAGCCTGCCTCGTTCGCCGCTAGCCAGCTGAAGGCTTAGGATCTGTTCGGCACGCCAGCTAGCAGAGGCCAGCCAGAGCCTCTAAGGTTCATAATAGTGTTCACAAGTGGTCGGAAGTGGGTTTCAGTAGCGGCTGATTTTTGGCGTGTTGAGTCTGCGAGGTCAGCCAGCAGCGACTTGGTCGGGTCATTCATCAAGTGCATAGTGGGTTTCCAGTGATTAATGAGAATACATACCGCACCCTCCCATGAGATATCTATGTTACTAGCATTAACTATGGACATCAGTTAGCAGCTGAACTGGCCTGGTGGACCGAGCGATAGGCCAGTACCAGCCAGCCAGCAGCGCACATAAATTTGCAACTGGCTGGCAAACGGAACAGGTCCTTAAGAGGCTGGCTAGCAGCTTGAGATATTGTGGTCTTTGATCAATCTGGTGGGTTTGATCCAGTGTAAGTCGGATACTTTCATTGCTCTTGAGGAAGCCGGAACGACAAAAAGTGTCTTGCTGGTATCCATGCTCGGTTCCTTACAGGACATTGCTCGAGACCCTATTCAAGCTCATGAGGGGTGGCAAAGCCGGGGGCGTCCATCTACTCGAACGTAGATCTCCGAGATGACAAAGGAGCTCGTCTAGTACTGGCTTGTCACCATACTTTCATACCAGATATGTGGTCCTTTGTACAAAGAAGTCCACGTTCGTCCCAGTTGAGTTGTATCTACCTGCTATGGCATCTTGTCATCGAGTGGGCTACTCCACTCCCAGTACTGGTCACTGTGTAGAGCAGGGTCTCGAGCGTAGGGCGTTAGGTCGTTGTGGAGATCGAGTCGCTTGTCGTTCGTAAGATAGACTTGGCTCCCTTGGGCGGTAAGAGTACCAGAATCCGGCATTGCCGCGAATAATGCATTTGAACACTTCTGTGGTTCACTGTAAAGGAGAGTCTCGGCTTTCCGGATGTGCCAGTGCGTTGTTGGTTGCAGAGAGTACTAACAACAGAAACAGCTTCAGCAGGTGACTGTTATACCTACCAAGTCTTGGTCGTACGGTATGCCACAAATGCTGTTAGCTCCAGTAGTACCCTCCTGGTACTAAGGTCTTGTCCAACAATCGCCTGGTACGGGGCTACCGGGGCTACCGATCAGGTCCAGGCCCTACTTCAACATAGGGCTTATTCAATGTTGTCCTTCTTCGTTATCGTGTCGCGAGATTGGCATTTTCCTGGACGACTGATGCACAACATATGCTACAACCACAGCAGAGTGTAAGGAGCAGTGTCACCGCACGTCAATGCAGGTGTAGATGCTCAGGGACGAGAACAAGGTACGCCTTCACACATTCTGACCCCGCAGTCAACAGGGAAGACTTTTGACCAGGCCGGCTGGCCATCCCCCGCAACCACAGCTCTTCTCACAACGCCATGAATATTTGGCCTACGTCACCTGTGCAGCGAGGCCGCCCGTTTCAGAGAATAATACCTGTAGGAGATGGTTGGTTTGGTGCTGAAGTTGGCAGAGATGCACGGGTCCACTAGTCAGCAGTAAGGCTGACGGGACGTTCGGAAGTGTAAGGCATTCTGCTGTAAATTGCCGATGAGCACCCATCGAATCAATTCAGCATCTCCACTCAGTCGTGCTACTCATCGACGGGTTCATTGATGGTGGAACGTCAGAGGTCCAAACTCTTAGGCGTGTCCATGATTTCGACTCTTGACAGACCACAATGAGGAACCCGATTAGCGGTTGCAGCACACAAATCGTGCCGATACAGTGATATAGTGCAGTAATGAGATGACAAGACGCTAATGCAAGTCTGTGTTTCCGTGGTCTGCCAAGTACCCCAGATCGGATCTGTCGCCCGCATTTGGCGAGAGAAGGGAACTGTCGTTGCCGTGTTGGTACCGTTCAACCCCGTCCGGATCTGTATTACGAGTCAGCTTTAACCTTCAATTCGCCAAGCCTGCAAGAACTCTCTCAGCTGCCTTCACATGTGTCTAGACTGTTTCGTGCTAAGAACGTATTGAGTGTCCTTTGTGGGGCTGAGGCCAACAAAGCCGATCCCATCTGGCTCGTATAGTGTCTGTCCATGCAGATCGAGCAGCACAGAACTAGTCGCTGCGAGAAACCTGACCAATATCAATACGGTTGCCCGCCAAGAGTTTATCGACGGGACGAGAAGGTGCAGGGACAGAAAGCACAAAACCTTGGCGTGAAGCGCCGGGTCATCCAAGACGACGGCCACTCGCCTAGACCCGTGCCCCGCATGTGTCGCGTGGATGGCAGTGGGGAATTAGGTGGTGCCACCTCAGCGTTGTTTGGCGTAATGAAGAGTTCGGTTGGTAGGCCACATCCTCAGCCAGCCTTCCAGGCTCTTTTGACTCATAGTGAAGCACATTTCCGGAGGTTAGGTCTCAAACTTCGCTCCTAGTACTTGGTAGAGTCTGGAAGCGTCCGTACGCATGACACTATTTCACGATAGATATTGATCGTTCAACCAATTGAACAAATAAGTCTTGCTGGACTGGAGCCAGCCTCGTCGTGATAGGTTCAACACACCATAAGGCATACTATACTATTGGTTCAGAGATCGTTACCCTTTGTAAAATAGCGTCATGCGTACGAACTCTTCCGAACTTTACCAAGTAGCGTATTATTGCACCGTACAATCGGTACAGCTTTTGTCTACGATAGGCAGATGATTGGAAGGAGTGGACATAAGAATTGAGTAAAATAAGCTTCTCGAACCGACGACCATGACGTTTTTCGCCTAAATTAGCCCGTTCGCTTAGATCTTCTCCTATATTTGGCAACCATTCCACACGTAGTTCCCCGTTTTTCGATTCAAGAAAACGACCTTGCATCCCAGAGTTCCCGGCTCTTCTTATTGAGAATCTGACTAAGGTAAGGCCATATCCAACACGACTGATCTTTTTCCAAGCTATGCCGTAATGCCATTCGCATGTATGTCACTCGCTTCTCTTGAATGGCCTGGTGTTCTCCTCATTGCGGCCAGGGAAAATCGATGAAGCTAGCTTTTGGGCGATGACCGTTGACCGATTCAGAAGATTGGCACACACCAGGCTCAAAAGATGCCTGCCGCAAGACCCGACCCCAGTCTGGGCGTCCGGGTCTTCCAGATGTGGCAGTATTCTTCGAATTGCTGCAGAGGACCGAAGAAACGGCTTTTGGCGCACCCTTGTCAGATCGACGCAAGGTACTGATTTCACTGCCCGATTAGGAACCACTCACCAACGACCATGCTATACTATGCCTTGAAAGACCACGTTGTGGAGTACTTGTTGATGTGCTGTACTAGTCACGCTGATCAAGAAGTTCATGGCGGGGTGGAAAACACGCTGTTCCACCGTGAATACCAGGTCTATCCACGAGCATTGTAAGGCTACAAGATTTCATGTCGTGGGAAACATTTTGTCACAGTCGGAGTGGCGGAAGCGGCAAAGATCCATGTCTAGCATACACTGACGAAAACTGCCGTCGAGAGTTGAACCACGACGTTCCGTGGTTGTATCAAGGTGTGGAGCCGCTGGGAGCGACACCTCAGAGCCTATAGAAAGACATACAACAATAGATAGACACAACAGCACTTGACAACGATATCCGGTCTGCCCAGCCTGCAGACCACATCGAGGAAGTGAAGCAGAATCTTGAATCTGCCACGTCGAACGGATCCCAGAAAGGAACATGCGGAAAAGGGTAGAAGTACCGCAGTGAAAGCCCTTGGTGCAGGAGCACGATAACACAGGACAGGTCAGTATCCTTGTATGCTTGACTGCAGTGCGGTACATATTGGGACTACTGGTCAGCTTTGTAACAGGGCAATGTGAGAACAGGGAGTGCTGTGCCGTGTATCTGTTGTCAGCTCAATGCTGTAAGCCAACAGCTTCATTCTGGGCCAGTGTATTACGCCACAGACTCCATCACCCCTCAGCCTGGGACAAATCCAACTGGAGTATTCGAGCTTCATTTTCAAGGCCTCCGGGCCATACCAAACAGAGTCAGCAGAGAAGCACATCCTTACGTACTGCTGGCCCATCCGGCTGGGTTCTGGTCGTATCAGAACAACTTCCTGGTAGCTACGCGTATCGACATTTGTGCAGGTCTAGATGCATGTTACGATTCGACATGTTCCAGACCCTGAAGGCTGCATGAGGTTCGCAGACTCTTCCCCTCTTCAAGTGCCTTGCCATACAGCAGCACAGGCGAAGGAACGACTAGGCATCGGCCAGGAAACGGTATAAGTACGGCGTCTTTCTGCTCACAATATACTACCTCGCTCTTATCAGCACACTACGCTCTTCAAAGTTGCAACCACATACTACACATCTCAACACGATGCGCTTCTTCTTGCATCTGGCTGCGCTGCTGGTGCTCGGTAAGCCTGGCAGACTCCTCTACCCTACCTATGGCTTGTCTCGAGCTAATTGATCTTCAGGCACGAGCTCTGTTCTGGCGAGTCCCCAGGGTAACAGCGACTGTGCAAAATGGTGCCAAGACAATTGGTCGAAAGCTGAATGCGGGTACAAGAACCAAGGAGCTTGTGTCTCAGACAAATGCACTTGCAGTTGTGCTTCGGGCATGAACTACTGCTCAAGCACCAAGAAGTGCTGTGACTTCCAGAAAGACAACAACAACTGTGGTAAATGCGACAATAAGGTACGTCTACGACCTTGCAGGGGCTTATGTCCCTCTTTGCGAAAGGCTTGGTCACTGACCACGTACTACACAGTGCAAGAGTGGCGAAAGCTGTAAGGGTGGCAAGTGCGAACCCGATACGCCAGTAAAGTGCCCTGATGGTAAGGACAAGTGCAACGGCGCCTGCCCAGACTACCACAACGACAAGAACAACTGCGGTACATGCGGCACGAAGTGCAAGGATGGCGAAAGCTGTAAGGGTGGCAAGTGCGAACCCGATACACCAGTAAAGTGCCCCGATGGTAAGGACAAGTGCGACGGCGCCTGCCCAGACTACGATAACGACAAAAACAACTGCGGTTCATGCGGCAAGAAGTGCAATACTGGTGAGACATGTAAGGGGGGCAAGTGCGAACCCGATAAGCCAGCACCGTGCCCAGTTGCTGGCGAGGTGATGTGCGACAAGGGAAAGAACAAGGACAAGTGCTGCAAGCCAGAAGACTGCAAGGCATAAATGTATCGCCTATAGCGGCTGTCGGATGAAAATCTTTTTGTTGGTTCTGGTGGCAGACAATCTCATACCCCCATATCGCTCCTTTACGGGGGAATGATGTTAGTGGTAGGCTGTGCCTACAATGGCAATACTGTACGGTCGACATGGGTTTGACAATGCAGCGGTGTCATCCCATGGCTGCCTGGGTAGAATAGCAGAATGCACAGACAAGAGGGTTCATATCGCATATGTTCTGGTTGAATCGCGGACCGTAAAAGCGCAAATGAGGGGCGAGTGGTTTGAGCGACATGGTCTGACCAGTAAGTCGACACCCTGACAGCAAACCCCAGGTGGTGCGGTTGGGGATGATTTGTTCGATGAATGAGCTGATCTGCACTGTCCTGAAGATCTTAATGCCTTGGGCGAAAGGATCCCTTCTTTCAGTGGTCCTAGACGCTGCCGTTCGCTATGTTGGTTCTTCTGCGGGCTGTACCTTTGTCTTTCTTGATCGCAATCAGTACCTGCCTGCTCGTAGCAATGGCAGAATGATATGTATGAGGTTTGTTATATGAGATAATGCGTGGTTGTTAAGGTATTGTCGTCGACAAGATAATGAGCAGTTTGGTGTGTAAGCGTGTAGCAGCGGCCACTTTGCTTGTCTGTGCGGAGGGAAGTTTCGTACCTACAATGGATGACGAGGTAGGCCTGGACCGTACTGTCACCATCTCTATCCGTAGTGCTGCCTTAAGTGGTAAGATCACCTCAGGCACACATATCCGTTGCCTCCGAGTGAATGAATTTTATTGTGGACGCACGTACAGAGCGTCAACGCCAGCTTATTCGTCCATCGAATGCGGTGGACGACCCAGGGACCACAAACGCGAACGGTAATAAAGCCGCCTGCTGCTTCGATTATTTTGGTATAGGCCGTGATTAGACATGCGTTTAGGCGACCGCTGAAGTCGGGTGTTGTTGGTTCTAGCTTCAGACAGCTCCTCAAAAACAGGGACAACCATAAGAGATTAAAACCAGTGACCGGTGAGGAGGATCCGCACCACACAATTGCACAGAGATATGGTTTGCAAAGTGGTTGGACATGTTTCAGATTATATAAGCATTCGCACATAGCTCAAGAATAAATTTGACTACATTGAATGTTATTGCTGTTCTACTTACTAGTATGCTCTATTCCGTCGATATCTAGTGACCTCCCCGTCGCTTCTTCTGTATCTATCTTCATTTGTGTGATGAGCTTCCACATTGTAGGTGAGTGGTATTCTTTTCTGTAAGCTTTTTCGGCAAGTGTCCAAAGGGACAGACATGTTTCCACGTTCTTGTTGCTGTTGCTGTTGTTGGACGAGGGCTTCTTTCATGCTAAAGATGTGTGTTCATCCATTGTGTCAATCTGTCATCACCCATGCTTGTGTTCAAGCCTCTGTCTGCGCGTTCCTTGTCGGTTCTGTTCTGTCCTCGATAATGTGTATATCTTGTCTTCGCGGTTGCGTGCCTGTGGCAGTCAGCCATACTTGGCTCAGCTTTCAGGAGCATGCTTTGCTCCTTTGCTCTGGAGTCTTTAGAGTCGTGATTGATATTGACATGTTCCATATGACAGGAGGCACAGTCGGCCGTCAGCCACTCTACAAACTCACACAAAGTGCAGGACGCTGCCGCCACCTGATCCAAGCTGACCAAGAATATGAGTAACGAACGCGAGTCTTCACCCTTCCACAACAATCAGAATATTCGTCGCCCTCAGAACACAGTCTTGTCGCCTCTGAGCCGTTTCGACCCTTGTTCGTGCCTTGAATATGTGTTACATGGCACAACAGCGGATGTTGCTTGACTCTGCTGCCAGATCGTCCTATTCAAGCTCGGAGGAAAGTACAAGGAGGGGTCGTCGCATCTCAGGGAGGGAGGTGCTTGCAGCAGCCGTCCTTCGAAGGTTGTGGAAACAAGGGCGTCGTTCGAATCGCGATTGAGTTGATGCCCTTGGTCGTGCTCGCTGCTGCAGGCACCGAAACTGCTCACTATGGTAAACCTCGAACCACGACACTCAAAGACGCACCCATATGTCGATGTCGCAGATGCACATGCATAAACCCGATTATTGATTGAAAGGACAGTGAGGCATGAAAGTTGAGTACGAGTTCACCGGATAGTTAGACCATCTGAAGTCACCATCGATGACGCTACTACGCCTGGCAGGCCTCTACAGCGGTGAGTTACGGCATACCTAATGTGCCGTCTAGGGGCATATTGATGCAGATTCCAGGTGTCCTCTGGGGGCACTCTGGCCTACGCGCGGCAAGCATTACTACGTCGCTGTCACCAATAAATCGCAACGCGAACCACAGGCGTCCACATCATGGGAGCCTCCATGACGCAACTATGGACGCTGCATCGCGACGACTGATGGCGCGCAGCCGACGCTGTACAGCTCAGTACTGCCAAAGCGAAGCGAACTCTCCTGTTGGCGTCGAGTCCGAATGCCACATGCGAACGCACCCCGTCCAAAACGATTGACCGTGCAGCAGGACCTGCTCTACTGCGTACCAATGTGCACGCAAGCAGGGCTATGCTGTCCAGCCTGCACATGCTCTCCTTTTCGCGGGTCTCCAAAATACGCATCCCGACCCAAGAGCGATAAGTCTTGCTCGCCATCCTCAGTCTGCCAAATATCTTTACGATGCAGCCAACGGAAGGACTGTGCTACTTACCTTCCAACTCCACGACGTGCCGACATGGACAGTGTAAATATAGTCACATAAGGATTCTGGCAGCGTGCCAGGAACTACTACTCCACTAGTATCGCGCAATCCCGACCACGTTGATCGATCTTGCCGGGCGATCGACCCCGCTGCCTCCACATGTACCCGCCGTGCGCACAGATCGGCCATGCTTCCTCCTCCTTCAGCTCTCTAGTCTCGCCATGGCAATTCTTCCCAACCCCCTCCCCCCACTCGGATAACAAACGGAAAGACAAAATCGCGGGACCCTCCCATCCCATCTTCCTGGTTGGCTGCGGAGATGAAGTGCCCTTATGTACACTGAGTACGCAGTGTCCCGGCCCACTACCTCTACCTCAACCTGGCATAGCAATACATAGCTGAGTTTGCGAGTGAGGCAGGGCAGAGTCCATCAGTGGAGAGAGAAGCAGGTAGACTTTCGCATGTGCAGTACTGTTGAGCATGTGCATTGCTGTCGACCAGCTACTTAAACGTCTCTCTCCTCCGTCTGATCTCTTCTTCTTTCTTTTCCTCCAGAGTCTAGTACTGATACCAAACGTGCTGCTACTATATCCCAATACAAGCAAGCAAAAATCAAGAACACACTCACCACGTCCAGCCAAAATGGGAGTTTTCAGCACCCTATGCAGACGTCTCTTTTGCATTCGACCCAGTCGATGCTCACAAGAGGAATATGACACACGGTTCGAGCCCGTTGTGTCGAGGGTCCCATCGGTGGCTTCGTGCTACAATGGTGGCGCCTCAGCAGACTCGTCAATGCGACAGTCTGAAGTGCTCGTTGGACGACCTCGTGTCTACAGCGAGTGCGGGAACCCATTCGCGCCTGGACAAAATGCGGCGCAACGCCGTTACCTGAGCTGCGAGGGAAATCCTTTTGCTTAATTTTTTGTCAAAGCACTCTCTTCAGATACCTAGTATCTTCCTCTCTCTCTACCTAAGGTCCTAGCTACTTTTTTCGCGGGAGTGCCTCTTTTGCCGAGCGCCAGGTAGCCACGTTCTCGTCGTGCAAGGTGTCAGTCTTTGACTGCGAAGAGCTACCTACAACCTGGTGAGTTGTCCCATCCTGCACAGAGCGACTAACAACTCTACAGTTCTACACCGATCACCTCAAGTATCTCTTGTACATAGCTTCTCTTGTACCTAGCTTCTCTTGTACCTAGCTTCTCTTGTACCATAGCTTCTCTTGTACCTAGCTTCTCTTGTACATAGCTGAGCTGTCGCTACAACCTCAAGAGCGAGATAATCATTCAAATCGATTTATTCGTTCACATTGTCCTTCTTCGTGCTTTGTTTGTGCTTGGTTCGTGCCTCAACTCGTAATCTGGAAGTCCCTAGTCATTATTGTGATGCAGCTCACTACTACGCTATGACCTTGCTGTCGCCTCATGCTCACCGCCGCTGTCATCATCAATTCCACCGTCTCCGTAAGACTACTGCCCATCCACTTCAGTGTCCTATTGTCTCGCGTTAGTTACACAGCATCGTTTTGCCGCTTTTCAGGTTACACCTCCACTGATCAAGCCATGAGGTTCTTGCAATCCATAAGTGGCCGCATTCACTACATCTCAGCCTTCGCCGATGACGCTCTAGTAGTCTTGATCGGCTTCAGTGTCCCGTACTTGCACACCGAGCACCCGGCGCACTGTGGTAGTGGCCATGACGACGCGATTATCGTCGAAGCAGTTACAGTCTAAGTATGCATCCGTGTATCCGCGGTTTCATGTTAACCGCCAACTAGTAGGTCACACGTACGTCTGCAACGTGCGACATAAATCAAGGATGATCATGTTTGTGTTTATCGCTGTCACACATCGCCTCGCTCGCGAACCAAGGTATGCTGAAGAGATGATGCTCAAGACTCATACAATGAACTTTGTCCTTTCTACACCCTTTTCGAAGGTCGCGGCAGGCTGATGGCTACTACAGTCGCTCAACATCACTTCGCCAACACCACGATTGGAGGGGGAGCTGTTGTTCAGCAAGGTGACAGACAGACTACAAACACATACTACATCGAACATGCATCCATCGGGCTTCGAGATGTTCCCCACGGACCGGATCTTGCACAGTTGCTATGTTCCGCCGCCGAAAGACTGCACGAGGTGGGCACGAGGTGCATACCTTGCACTCAACGCTCGGTTCACGAACAGACTGTACATGAAAGCTCATCCAGCAGGAGATTCTACAGTAGCGAAGTGTCAAGTGGACATCTAGCCACTAAAGCTCGACCAGGAGAGCAACGTGCAGTTGCAGACGGCCGCAGAATTTATAAGAGCGCAAGCCAGACCTCGAAGCTATCACAGGAAGCAAAAGAAGCAAGAGTCCAGTACGTGAGAGAGAATACCAGCATCGTGCCGGAATCCAACACATGCCATAAAGGATACGCGATTTTCCAACGACGTGGCGTACAATTGGTCGAAATTCATACTTGCCGCTCTGAAGCCGGGAAACATGCTAAGACCTATCGGCGCAGATATGGACGGAAGCCCGCAGGATGATGGCCTTGGCTTTCATTGTGGCGCACCGAGAGTGTTGCAGCGTGCCAGAGGGCCAGTCCAAGATCTTGCTGCGTTCCTCTTCGCCGCTCTGTCATACGCCGTATGCCACAGCTCCGCTGCTAAAGAGACGAAGGTGGTCACAAAGCATCATCTAGAAAGAGAGCTGCCCCTGGCGGGGATCATATGGTTCGTCTTTGCTCGATATGTTCTCTTTCCCCGGATAGTACAAGGGCTGGCCGAGCTGACCGGCGACTGCATCATCCTCGAGGATGCTTCGCTTTTTCGAAAGCGCATCCCATTGTCTCACTGTCGACACTTCAAAATGCTGAAAGCATTCCTCGAAGTTCACTACGAAGGCAGACCCGGAGAGAGTTTGGTGCAGGCCGGCCAATTCAACCTCACCTACGGCTCGAGGCGAGGACCAGCCATACATAACAGGGATTGGTCTTCGAAAAGCCGCATCAAACAAGGCTCACGTGTGGTCCTATCGCTGTATCTCAAGACTGATAAAGCCATCTGCGCAGTGTGCCATGCGACCATGGATGTATCCCAGCTTGGAGAATTCGTTTTCTCACTCTGCGGACGATTATATCGAGACTGTGATAATCTGCGGTATGCATTCGTGCCAGGAGCACTTCAGCCGTCACAAGAGGAGGAGGAGTTGCGAGCGTTAAGACTTCATCGAGGTGAGGGATATCCCGCGAATGTATACACTAAGACAGTCCTGAACGACACACTGCAAGCTACGCACAATATTGCTGGTGTGACAAACATCAACCTGTTGATCGTATATCGCTCTATCAAAAAGCGGCTTCTCAACCGGCGAAGAAGCATAGGAAATGTACCAAGTTCTTATGGTGTATTGCCCTCACACAGTATGCCATACAGTCAGCTAGAGCTCACGCAGAGTGAGGCGAGATTACTCGATGAGGCATTGGACCAAGCCGCGCGTTGTAGAACGAGACTATGTTCCATGGCAAGCGGACTCTGGTTCCGCTCAAGAGGTTCTGGGGCCCCATCTCCATCAGGCAATGTTGAAGGCCAAGACGTAGCGGACTGCCGCACTATAGACTCAACCCTTTTTGAATTACGTATCATCCGGCGGCAAACCCTGGGTCACGAGTGGGGAGGCAAGAATCCGATTACCCACGAGGAGCTCGAAGCACAGATAAGGTGCATCGACAATGTCGAGAAGAAGGTCGCAGCTTCGCGGAAGCTCTGCATCAGGCGCTGTACGTTCTCTCGCGATAGACGGCCAGCAGCATGAGTTAATCTAGCACGAATGTCGTACACGATTGATTCAAACGAGAAGTTAGCATAATTGGTTCTGGAGTACATGTCATCTCTCGAGCCCTATGTGGTGTTCCCATCAAGCAAGCCGTCAGCGACTTCGTAGACTATTGGTTGAACACAATTTTAGGTAGATATAACAAGCACGTTGTGGTGGGTGAGAGCCGTTCTCAGCCCCTTTACCCCTGTCCGTAGGCTCGGTCATCCATCTGCCGAAGCTAGCCCAAATTCGGGCACCAAACTTTGAGACGCCGTGCTTTCGTCATTGACCATCCTCTAGCACGACGGGACTCGTGAACGTGAGCCCAGCAGCCACTTGCTCCCTGTGTGGTAGAAGCATTGTTGTTCGTCATGCGCAATGGAGCTGCGGTAGCAAGCAAATGCCGTCTTGTGCTGCGATGCCAGTCTCAACAACGTATTCCGAGCATCCATCGGTCTCGAAGATGGCAGACGACGGCGACGACTTCTCCACCCGCCATACCACCCCGGCGGTGGTCAACGCCCCTGGCTGAGACCATCGCCAAAGCCATCGAGGTACCAACTCCACTGAGCCATCATACACTCCCATGCTAACCAGGCAAAGGTCACCGGCCCAGTCCCAATAGCCTCCTACATGCGCCAATGCCTCACCTCTCCCGACGGCGGCTACTACACCACAACCCGCCCTACCCACGACCAGTTCGGGCGACGTGGCGATTTCATCACCTCTCCTGAAATATCACAGGTTTTCGGCGAGCTAGTCGGAGTCTGGTTCTTGACAGAATGGATGGGCCAAGGACGACCCAGCTCGGGCGTGCAGTTTATGGAGGTTGGACCCGGGAGAGGCACTATGATGAGTGATATCCTAAGGACCGCGAGCCAGTTCCGCAGCTTCAGTCAGGCCGTAGAGGCTGTTTGGCTCGTTGAGGCGGGGGAAGGCCTGAGGAGGCAGCAGTGTGATTTGCTTTGTGGGGAGGGGGTGGAGATGAAAGAGGTAGAGGGACAGGGACAAATACTATCCTACTGGGAAGCCAAGAGCAAGCATGGAAATGGTATACCGATACGTTGGGTCGAGGATGTCGCGCTGTTACCAACGAACAAGGAGAGTACCGGGAAGACGCCATTCATCATTGCCCACGAGTTCTTCGATGCACTACCTATACATGCTTTCGAATCGGTCGCTGCAGCGTCCAAACCACCCAATACAGAATTACTCGACAAGGATGGTAGGCCAATGGTTCGACCTAGCTCGGCAAGCAAAGTCCCGCAATGGAGAGAGTTGCTCGTTTCTGCAACACAGCCCAAAATCGACCTCTTCACGCCCGTGACCGAAGGAGGTGTCCAACAGAAACAGCCGGACGCCGACTTCCACCTCACAGTTGCAAAAGCAAGCAACCCCAACTCCCTCGTCATTCCAGAACGACCACGATACCGAAAACTGAAGCGGCAGCCAGAGTCACGCATCGAGGTTTCTCCTGAGAGCTACAGGTACATTCAGGACTTCGCCAAAAGAATTGGTGGTGATGTGTCCGGTAACAAACCTGCTGGTGCAGCACTGATCATCGATTACGGCCCGCTCGATACCATACCGGTCAATTCCCTCCGAGGCATCAGGGAGCACAAGATTGTCTCACCCTTTTCGTTCGCCGGGCAAGCTGATATTTCAGCTGACGTCGACTTTGGCGCTCTAGCGGACGCGGCACTCGAAGGGAGTAAAGGCGTTGAGGTCCATGGTCCGGTCGAGCAGGGTGCTTGGCTTACGCAGCTAGGTGTGCAAGATCGTGCTGAGAGGCTGATGAAGGGGCTCGAGGAGAGTAAGCGGAACGGTGTCGAGACGGGATGGAAACGACTTGTTGAGGGTGGGCCAACGGGGATGGGCAAGGCGTATAAGGTCATGGCCATCTTGCCGGAGAACGAGGGAAAGAGGAGGCCCGTTGGATTCGGAGGAATGGTTGCACCTTGAACTGCGAATGTCTTTTGGCGAGCAACGACGAAGATTTCTCAATTTGCGGGCAATGTCTGAATAATATGTTCAGTCGGTCGACGTTGTACTGTCATCAGAAACGATGTTGGCACGCCGTGTCTTTGTAAGCTTGGTCACGACATGGTCTCACCTACCCTAGCAGTTAGAGTGCCATAAGTAGGGTATCCCTGGCCAGGCTGGCCGTGTGCAGGGAGGTCCAGGGCAGGTATTGGTGCCAAGTTCTTGGTTTGCTCAAGGCCGTATGGAGGCCTGCTTGACCAGTGTTTGACCAGACCACAAAACATCAGCTTCAGCATTCATGAGGACGAGAACGAAAAGGAAACACAAGCAGATAAAACGATTGAGCGGAGGCCAGTAAACAGGCGGCCATGGCGCAGCCTCCAGCACTGCGAGCGGTCTGACTGCACTATCTAGGCCTCATCCACGTCTACCGTAGGCTGACTTCATCCTACTGCTGCATTGTAAGTAGGTATCAGTGGGCTCGCTTTCTTGCTCGACCTACCTTACCCTATTCACGAGATGCGAGACCTAATGACGCCGTTCACCAGAGTGACCAGAGGTGGTCGACTGATGGTTTGGTGGGAACTGATAAGACGGCGTACAGCTATGACGCACAACGGTGTTTGCAAATAAGTCAACACGAATTTGCCAAATTGCGTTACTAGAGGGTCTACTGCTTCAATCGACTTTCACCTCCACTGACACACCCGTCCAGCATACGTGCCAAATGGTATATCACCGCCAGCCACGATCGACTCTTCACCACCTTCCCATATTTCCCGAGCCACGACCCACGGAAAGTGGCCATATTGAACCACAATGACGAAGTGCTCTTCCGAACCATTCCAGCTACTTTCGTTACCACCAGAGCTGCAACTCAAGATCTACGCCAAGTATCTGGAGGGTGCTGATCTCACAGTGACCGAACATTCACATCTCAAAGCAGTCCCAAGTCTCGCAATTGAGCAGACATGTCACCAAGTATGCGCAGACGTCAGAAATGTTCGCGAACGAGTACTTCCAAGGGTCATCAACGTCACATTGCGGTGCGGAAGGGTTTCCTACGGCTTCTTGAACGATCTAGCATCACAGTCTACATACAAATGGTTACGAGAACACATTACAACGCTTGTACTTAGATGCGAGTTGCTTTCAGATGTACCAGAGAAGCTCTGGCCTCTACTTGTCGAGCGATGTCCACAACTCAAGCATTTTGTTTTAACATCGACGATGCTAATAGATCAGAGCTACTCGTTTGTCTCCAATATCGTCAAACACAGGATGGGGAAGGAACCTGTTCCGGTGGCCATTAATTATCTACAGATGGCAGAACTTGCACACCTGTCGTACTGTTTACACGAGAGATTCGGGGAGCACTACAGCGTGGAGGGCAAAATGCTGCTTGAAATCAAAGATGACCATGGCAAGCAGATGTACCACAAGGTGATTCTAACTCTCTGCGAGTCGCAAACTATACACTAACGTCTATCGCAGGAGATCAAACTCGGATACAGCAATGGCAGTGTCGCCTTCTCACATGCAATTGATGTTACAACGGGATAGATAAGGACCTTCTGCTCGAGAGCTAGCATTGGACTCATCGAGCAGGGCAGCGTTGTACGTTGCTTGGGCGGGCATTGAACTTCGTATTCGATTGCCAATCGTGACGGTGAAGAGTGAAAGCGCTTGAGGGCTGTGAGTGATACTGAATTAAGCTGTTTGCTAGTTTTCATCATGCTTGTGTAACGTGTTTGATGGAGGAACCTAAGTACCAAACCAATCTTTTCTCTTCCTCGCAATATTGTCTCCACCAACCTGTTGTGCACCAGGTCCTTTCCCGCTACTAGCTTACTCGGCTCCTCGCGCTTGGGTGATATGGCACACTTCACCTTTCTTGCTCTTCCCCAAGAGATCCAAGACATGATATACAGGGAATATTACCAAAGTGCCGAGCTCGTGATCCCAGACTTCGTTACGACACTCCATGGCACAGACCCAGTACTAAACTGCAGGAACCTGCCGAATATCGCCATAGAGAGCGTTTGTCAGTGGACATTACGGGACGCACGCGCCATACGAGAACAAGTCTTCACCCGCGCTCTCAAGATCGAACCTTGCTCCCGGCAGTCGGTGCTTCAAGTCTTGAACAATCCCCATTACGCCTGGGTTGTTCGACGCCTCCAGTACGTCACCTTCATGAGCATTACCGGCATCGGACGCCATCCAGTCTGGGACGACATCTTTTACAATCTTCCAGAACTCCGATGCATCAGATTAGAGGCGGATGTCCTACGTCAATCTCCAATACCGACGCGGACCCTCGCGAAGCGCATCGAGAACGATCCTTCGCATTGGAACCTCGCGATCATTAATGGGAATATCAAAGCCTTCAGTCTGTCGAATCTTCGCGCGCTACTGGAGAGGCGGTTCGGACAGGACTACGAAATCGTGGTGAAGGAGAGCTCGAGTTGTCTTCCCGTTGTCGGTGAGCCATCGACATATGTGGCTCATACGGTAAGCGCTTGCATTCGCATACTGGTGCATTGTTACTGATCTTATCGCTCTTCAGGTCGTCTACGAATTTAGGAGAGAGCGTGCGAGGATCATTTCGACCAAAACCAATGCTAGAGGATTTGGTATGCTTGATGATCTGACCCCAGTATAAGTGGGCGGATGGGAACTGCAAAGAACGTTGATAAGGTCGGCTGCGAAAGACAGTGTGTATTGGCATGAGTTTGGCAGTACTGCGACGAGCTGAGACTGGAACGCTCCTGGCTGGGTTTTGGATCAGACCTTCACTTTCCTTTCAGCGTATGACGTCATCGCTTTTGACCCCGATATCTCATCGACAGTTTCCGGCTGAGACTTTCTCTTCCTGAGTCCTGACATTCTATCATCTGACCACGCTCGAATTGACAATCTACAGCACAATTTACGAAAGATGGAACCTCCTCGCAAACCTTGGAGTTAATTCAATTTGTATGTCCCTCGACCTGCCACGTCGAAGGACATCGAGATAACGGCTGCGGTGCGAAATCCTTTACTGACACATTGAGCTGGAGAAACGATAGCTGAAGAGGCTCCAGATTGCACTATAGACTTCACAGAAGGGTTGTGTAGCTGAATCAAGAGCTCCTGAGTCGGCCGCAACTTGTTATGGGTACGGCACGAGTAGTTGGTTCGGCTGAGATTGGATTGGACGTTGAGTGGAGTGATGGAAACCAAAATCAATCCATTGTGCCCGGCTTGAATTAACGTGCTCTATTTGTCACCTCGTGTCAACAAGCTGGCCAAAGTCATTCGAGGACGTGCGTGAGTTGCGATTGTGGCAGGCTAGCAAACGACTTTAGCTTCACTGTAACTTCACTCAGTGACACGCCTTACGATTTTCATCACTCTTGCCAGGCACGACGGCATGGGCTGCTAACTCTCTCTCCACTTATCGCCTCAGCTGCGCACGTAGCAGGTACTACAACCGCTCACACGTCCCAATAGATCAACCATGGACGCTAAAGCCCCGATCCTCCCAGCTCATAACCAGTCAAGCACCACCTCCATATTCAGATTGCTGCACCTTCCACAAGAGATTCAGGATAAAGTGTATGAGATGTACTTCCAGGGGTGCACATTAAAGCTTGAAGGCAACGCAGTAGACGATAGTCTGATGCTGCGTCTTAACGGTGATGCAGATGATCAGAACGATTTAGATGACGAGGACATGGACATGCCTCAGACTGTCACGAATCCGCCACATTTCCTCCTTGACATAGAGCTAGTCTGCCGAAAAGTCCATCTAGATGCACGAAGAGCACGGAGCAGAGTCTGGCCTCGAACCGTGTCCCTCGAGTCATCTCGGCATCAGGATGTGGTATCTCAGCTCCCCTCCAGAAAATATGCCTGGCTTCAAAACCACATTGATACACTCAAGGTTGATACAATGATCCTCCTTGGACAAAGCTCGCTCTTGTTTCCAGTGCTGCTCAACAGCTTCCCTCACCTGCGTCACCTCGAATTCGACGAGGTACGCCAATCAAATCTGAATGATCACGTTTTGACATTCCGTAGTTCTGAAGAGCTTCAGAAGATGACCAAGAATGGCTCTCTCATATACGCCCACCGAACATGCATAGGGAGACATAATGTACAAGGTCTCGTGAACCGAATGGCGCAGAAGTTTGGATCGGAGTATAGCATCAGAGGAAATTCTCATATCATGTGGCTTGCGGGAGTAGATGGGGGAAATCATGCGGGATGGTGCGCGACTACTACTGTAAGTCAACGGCTAACATCCCATCTTATCCGTAACGTGGAAACTGGCAGCACTAACATCTTGATCCAGGATGTTTCATTCGAGTTCCATACGACCGGTTTCAGAGTGACTGCCCAAGGCTCCGATCACGAAAAAGTGAATGATGTCCTTCAATCTACCATGAGTCCCCAAAAGTTCATCCCATACGATTAGGACAGAAGCTACTCTGAGCGGCCAGGAGTCAAAGAATGCGCGCTGTCAACTCTCCCTTGGACTTTGGTCGATTAGGCATGAGCACCGTAGAGCATACTACAACCAGCGCTATGGGAAGAACGCTGGCGCCTGAAGGCATGGGCTTTGGCTACCTGAGCACTGCAGGACAGCTGTACACGGAGAGTTGCATCTTCTTGGGTGATGATTATGCATAGCTCGCCACAATTGGAAGTGCAGCAGCGACTGATTCGTGATATCGCACCCAGATCCATAAACAACTTCGAAAATGACTACAAGCAAACAGACCGCTGTGTCTTCCTTTTCACGATCTTCACTTCACTGTCGGCACTGGTCAAAGCAATTTTCTATACGAAGAGGCGGTTCACACGTGCGCCGTCCACCCACTAGCGTGGCGGTGGGTTCGCAGGACAACCAATGGACCTGATTCACATGGCTAGGGTAGCAGGTTCGAGGAGTTGACTGCATTGACACTGCTGTAGACGACGAAGAAGTGGATTTGGAAGTATCGAGTTGACCCACTGACGTGAGGTGCTGTGTCTAGCTGTAAATCCTTCGTAAGCAGTTGGTGGGGGTGTAGATATGCGCGCTCCTGCTACGACCACTGCAGAGCAATGACTTTACCAGTACTCTATTTGCTCGGGGCGGAAGGAGGGTATAGCGCGTATAGTGGCCGGAAGCGAGGGTGGTGCTCTCTGATCAATGTTTGCAGTGGAGGCTGAGGCGGGATTTATTGGGTGGTCAGGGTGGTTGTCTATTGTACTCTGCTGATGGGATTGGGGGCGCTGGATACACGTTACTACCTATGATTGACGTGAGAATTGGATGCAGCTTGATGTTGTAGGCATGTTAAGTCATCAGTGTGTAGGGTACTGGAAGGTACCTATATGGAAAGGAGTCGAGGGGTCTAAGTTCAACTTGAGAGACGCTATTCCGCATGCGGATAAATGATCGATAAGGGATCGACACGGCCGACCCCGCACTGCGGGACCACAGTGAGGGATACAACCTGGCATGGCTGGCATGGCACGAGACAGGACAGAGTTTAGTACGTGTATTTGCATGTTCTTGAGTTTAGCTATTTCATGTGCTGGATCACCCGGCCATCCGGATCTACCACTCGGTCAATGTGTTCAGACCGTGGGACCTCTGCACCGCTGTGACACGTCCCCGGGCTTTTTTGGTGACAGCAACCGGCGCCTGTGGGGTTCAATGACTTGTGTTAGGATGTGTGCTACTCGTGGTCTTTGTATGGAGACTCGTCGTGTTATGGGACTTGTACTCAGAGGTGTGCATTGGAATTGAGTTCAATGTTTCTGTGGAGCATGCGAATGTGTGCCATCTCTGACATCTGTCGTTTTCGCCAATTGCTTGGAGTCGATCAGGGACTCGGCGAGGTTGTTCCATTATGTACCTATTTGCAGGTGCACCTTCCCGCTGGGCAGCCCTGTCAAGAGGTCAGCAACAACAGTAGATCGATTTGACTGTCAACATACACAGTTGGCACCGCAAGAGCAACCGCATGGGCCTGTTGCGAGTTTCGGACAGGTGCATTTTCCTTCTGGGCAGCCCTGCGAACACTTCGTTAGCAAGGGCGACGAGATCAAGGCTGGTGTGTCAACGTACACAGTTGGCGCCGCAGGAGCAGGTGCAAGGACCCATTGCGATGGTTGAGGGTTTTGTGCTTGACTTTAAAGTGATTGACTGGTGAAGTATTGTACTTTGGACTTTTGGGTAGGGACTGTGGTTTTGAGTTCGTGTATGGAAGATCAAGAGAAAGCCAGCAGGAAGACGAAGTGGTGGGAGTCGTTTATGTATTGTGGGGCCTGAGGCATGTGCGTGAATCCATTTGTGCCTCAGCTGACGATAAAGCAAGAGCTAGTACTAAGCCCGAAATCCTGCAGCGACTTTTTGACCTATGAGCGGCCAGTGTTGCTCCGATAAGACTCCGCAACCGTAGCATTCAAGTTCGAAATCTGGAGTTGATCTCGTCGGCTTACAAGGCTGAACAGATGCGATCTTGGCACCGCAGCCTTGCCCATCGAAAATGCACTCGCCATCATCGCTTCGCGACTTCTGTTTTCGGGTTTGTCGAGAGATATACTTTGGCCATATTTGCGCGCGCGAGTCGTGTAATAACTGCTAAGTGCTCAAGCCAGAATGTCGCGCTCTGCTGCAGACTCTTACCACCCACGGTATTCAGATGACCGACCACCCCGACCGCCACCCACCTCGGACAGAGCCATGTATCACTTTGGCGGCGGAAGGCGCAATCGAAGTGACTTCTCCTTCAAACCAAGAATTTCAGAGAGGGATCTTCTTACCCACTTTCCTACAACTCACGAGACTCCCGTCCTTGCCTCTAATCATAGGGGTGACAAGTTCCGAGACGTCGAGAATCTGACTGACAGCGAGGAAGAAGAGATGGACGAAGATGCTTCAGATCGTCAAGACAACGATCGCGTAAAGAGACGAAAAATCGAGCAGAGTGATGCAAACGCAGAAAGCACGGTGAAATGGAGCAACCCTGATCCCTACACAGCACTACCGCCCCCACCAGAGGCATCTGGGAAAAGAGTCGACGTAGTCAAGCTGATAAGGAAGGCCCGCAATGAAACAATGACTCAAAACAGTACATTCGCAGGTCAAGACGATTTCATCTCCTTCGACCCCGTTGATGACGAGCAATTCGCGCCGCCTTCGAACGCTCCTGCCGGTCCAAAGGCAGACTCACGGTTGAACGCTGGCACCACAGCCGCGAACCAAGCCTTGGGCAAGCGAAAACGTGCGGAGTATGAGCGAGACACATTGATGGGTCCTCGAGATCGACAATTTCATGCAAGTGGCGCCGTTCTGGGCGTTTGGCGAGCTGCGAAAGACGACTCACCTGCACCATGGCTAGAAGCCTCAAGCATAACAGACTCTCCATTGGTCGCTCTGCATAAGGAGATACTGGACTTCTACAATTGGGTCAAACCCCACGATTTCGAGGCTGACGTACGAGCGGACTTGGTGAGCAGGCTCGACAAGGTGCTGCGACGCTACCACGTGGGCTGTCAGCTCAAATCATTTGGTTCATACGCCGCCGGTTTATACTTGCCTACAGGTGACATGGACCTAGTGTGCTTTCTCCCTGGTGTTCCCAACAACTCGACCGTGAGCAGGAACAAAATGTACCAAGTCAGCAATTTCATTGAGCGTGATGGCGTGGCTCGCCGGGGCTCGGTAACTGTAATTCCTTTCGCCAAGGTACCTATCATCAAATTCGTTGACGATATCACTGGGCTCAAGGTGGATCTATCGTTTAGCAACACCACCGGTATCGTGGCTAACGACACCTTCAAGAAGTGGCAAGCAATGTACCCAGCCATGCCTATTATAGTCGCCGTCATCAAACAATTCCTCATGATCCGGGGTCTTAATGACAACTCAGTCGGGGGCTTGGGAGGGTACGCCAACATTTGTATGGTTACAAGCCTGATTCAAAACATGCCATCCTCAGGGACGCAGAATCTAGGCGAGCTTTTGGTGGAGTTTTTCAACCTCTACGGCAATCTGCTCGACATCAAGACGGTTGGTATCAGGATGGATCCTCCTGGATATATCGACAAGGTGAGTCGCTTAATTGTCCCGTGATAAATGTACCTTAACTTACAAGTCCTCAAGTATTCGTATCCTCCTCTCATGGATGAGAAGCTGAAGCGACTAATGATCATTGATCCGAATCGACCAGACAACAATATTACTGGTGGCAGCTCTGAGATCGAGCGCATCATAGGCCTATTTTCGAGGACTCATGAAATTCTCATGGCACGGCTGGACAACTTTGCAGACGTCCAACAACGAAGTACTAGTTTCAGCTTTCTCGCAGAGTTGGTTGGTGGGAACTTTGCCGCTTACCAGGAACAGCGTCGAAGTCTGCATCGTGTCTACAACAACATCTCAGGTAAGCTGGTGGAGGCACTCTAGTCAGGCACGACCTGTGGCCTGCGTCGAGCTGACCATACACCTCCCAGCTAACGCTCGTCATCGGTCTGCTAAGAATTGACAGGAATTCCACCACCCTTTCCGCCCCCTTCACTGCCCTCCTCGGCGCCGCCTCGGCCACCAAAGCGGCTGCCTGCTTCGACTAAGCAGAGCGGCAAGGGCACCGTCGACGTGAGCTCTCGTTCCTACATACCACGAAGATACAACTGACCGCTCCCAGAAGGACGATTCAGAGAGCGATGCAGGTACTACCAGGCCCGGGGCCGCGTCCAACAAGTCCCAGAGACGTCTCGAACGTGTAAAGAAGCTTTGCCCAGAGCTTCTGCCTAAACTTAATGGTGTGAAGAGTCTAGGGAAGCAGAAAGCCCTGAGCATAGGGGGGTGGAAGGACCTAGAGAGTATGTCTAAGGACCTCTCTTACAGGGAGATACAGAAGAACAGGGCTGCTAAAGCTGCAAAGAAAGCGTAAGAGTGTGGTGATGGTGTGGTGGCAGTCTATTTCACGCGTTTTCATGATACCCATGCATGCATTGACGAGCTCGCAGACGACTTCGTGAGGCAGTCACGATCGCAACGTCGACATCGAGAGTGCGCAAGTTCCGACTATGATCGATGGAGGCGAGTGTGGCCAATATAAGCAACTTTTCATTCCCGTTGTCGACCATAGCAACAGCAAGCTACAGGCAGTGACACCTGTCTCCTTTACTGATACGAAGCAGATGCAGCACTCCCCACAGGGTCCGCACCTTCTCTTTCGGGAGAGTGGCGGCCCTTGAAGGAAGGCACAACCATGGAGCTCAAGGCGGACGCCTCTATCAGGCTAGGCTTACCCTTCATGGACTCTTTCTCATTGTTGCTTTGCTACACGCTGGGCAACAAGGACGAAGGCCGAACAAGTCGTGCAGGATAAACGATGCTGTGGTGAGGCCGGCCCAGTGTGCCATGTGCGCATGCCGAACAGGCCGCGACGATGCGGGTGTAGACGTTGTGAGCCAGCGTATTAGTCAACGCTTTCCGATTAGAAAATGAGGAATTACTTTAAAAAAGCTAATCGGACGGACTTCTTGCAGCCACACGCTGATGGCGCATGGCTACCTGAAATGCGTCGTGACTACGTTGAGTCAGTGCTCTACCTGGATGTACTCCCCAACGTCCATGGATCTGACCAAGATGGCCAGATATCTGATAGCTGATTGATGTACGGTAGACGTAGGTAAGATATGCAGATTATGCTCAGCGAACGTGAAGCTACCGTACACGCCTTGAAATATAGATGCCTGATAATTCAGGGTGACTGCGAGTAGTACAATAGTAGGTGGTGACAGTCCTGTGACCAAAGTACAAACGAACGGACCGTTGTCTGGTACTCACTAACCTCACTTGAGGTGGTAACTTCTTAGGGGACGCCATGGGTCGATGAGGGTGCTGCAGCATGGCATCGCAAGCAACGGGACTGGATCCCAGCGAGCGCATCTTCGCCGAGTTGCGCAGCAAGAACGACGAGGTCAAGCACCGCGCCGCCAATGACTTGCGAGACCTTGTCATACTACTGTCAAGAGGTAAGCGCATGTGCCTGTGCCTGTGTACTGTGTGAGGCGGTGCGTACTGACCATACCATCAGAATGGCCACCAGAACGATTCGCCAGCTTCTACGACAAGATCACTAACCGCCTCAGCCAACTCATTGTCCAATCTCAGGATACCTCCGATAAGATTGGCGGCATCTTTGCTCTTGACCGGCTAGTCGACTGTGAAGCCGTCGATGCTGCTCAGAAAGCCTCCAAGTACTCCAACTATCTTCGCGCTGCCCTTCGAAGCAACGATGCTGCAGTCCTCGACGCAGCCAGCAGAGCCCTTGGGCATCTGGCAAGACCAGGAGGAGCATTTACAGCAGAACTGGTGGAAGCCGAGATGACTAGTGCCTTTGAATGGTTACAACCGGACAGCAAGCAGGAGAGCCGTCGCCTGGCCGCAGTCCTGCTCATTCGAGAGCTTGCGAAGAACTCCCCAACCCTCGTGTACGGCTTCATTCCTCAGATCTTCGAGCTGATATGGAACGCCATTCGAGATCCTAAGGACAATATCCGAAGAGCAGCTGCCGAGTCTGTGAGCGCATGTTTTGGCGTTATGGTTGCGAGAGACTCGGCCTTCCAAGCACAATGGTTTCAGAAGATCTACACAAGAGCACTCGAAGGCTTGCGCTCAACTACCAATGTTGACGATATCCATGGATCGCTCCTGATACTCAAAGAGCTACTGCAACAGGGTAACATGTTCATGAACGACTTCTACCGGAATGCCTGCGAAGACGTTTTACGACTCAAGGACCACCGTGAACCACGAATCCGCAGTCAGGTTGTGCAGATAGTACCTGTGCTGGCTGACTATGCACCCCTGGACTTTGTCAACAACTACCTCCACAAGTTCATGATCTACCTACAAGCCCAGCTTAAGCGTGAGAAGGAACGCAATCAAGCCTTCATTGCTATTGGCCGCATCGCTAAAGCTGTTGGAAGTGCTATTGGTGCCTACCTGGATGGCATTATCTTGTATATTAGAGAGTCCTTGAGCGCCAAGACGAAGAACCGTGCTGCTGTCGATGAAGGCCCGATGTTTCAGTGCATCAGCATGCTCGCTTACGCCGTTGGCCAGACTCTGAGCAAGTATATGGAAGCCCTGCTTGACCCAATCTTCGCCTGTGGTCTGACAGAGCCGTTGGAGATGGCACTCGTCGATATGGCACACCACATTCCCCCAATCCGACCTGTCATACAAGAGAAGCTACTCGACTTGCTAAGCTTGATACTTGTGCGATCCCCGTACAAACCTCTGGGCTGTCCTAAGAACCAAGCAATGCCGCTTCCGTCTTTCGCTAAGAATTACGGCGGTCTACCTATCGAGACGAAAGACTCAGATATCGTACTTGCGCTAAGAACTCTAGGCACCTTTGACTTCTCAGGACACTACCTCAACGAATTTGTGCGCGATGTCACCCTCCGCTATGCTACGAATGAGAACGCAGATATTCGACGAGCTGCCGCCCTCACCTGCTGTCAGCTCTTCGTGCAGGATCCCATTCTGCACCAGTCAAGCACGAACGCAATCCAACTGGTGGGGGAAGTAGTTGATCAGCTCCTAACGGTGGCGGTGGGCGATGCTGACCAAGACATCCGGAGAACAGTGCTTGAGGCCCTGGACGCTAAATTTGACAAGCATCTGGCAAAGCCCGATAATGTTCGATGTCTCTTCCTTGCCGTGAACGACGAGTACTTTCCTGTCCGGGAAGCTGCTATTAGCATAATAGGGCGACTTACAGTAGTCAATCCGGCCTACGTTTTCCCTCCGCTTAGGAAGCTTTTGGTCAATCTTCTTACAGGACTCAAGTACGCCAACACAGCTCGACAGAAAGAGGAAGCTGCTCGACTGATCAGCCTGTTTGTCACCAACGCTACGTCTCTTGTCAGTACTTACGTCAAGCCAATGGTTGATGCATTGCTGCCAAAAGCCACAGATGGAAACCCTGGCGTTGCTTCGACTACCATCAATGCGCTAGGAGAGCTTACGTCTGTTGGTGGAGAAGAGATGAAAGAGTACATTCCGCAAATCATGCCTATCCTTCTCGGCTCCCTCCAGGACCTTGGATCACACGACAAACGTGCTGCCGCCATGGGGGCATTGGGCGCTCTAGCCGTGAACTCAGGCTATGTAATCGAACCGTATTTGCAGTATCCAGATCTGCTTGCCATTTTGATCAATATCATCAAGACAGAACCCCATGAAGACCTCAGAACAAACGCCATCAAGCTTGTCGGCGTCCTCGGTGCTCTAGATCCATACAAGTTCCAGCAGCTCAGCCAAACGATCGCAGACGTTCACAGCAATACGGAAGCACCACCCGTCTCCGATGTATCACTAATCATGACTGGACTTACACCCTCGAACGAAGAGTACTACCCCACTGTGGTCATTAACATTCTCCTCCAAAGCATACTTGCCGACCCTACACTTGTACAGTATCACAGTGCTGTCATCGACGCGATTGTAACCATATTCAAGACCATCGGAATGAAGTGTGTGCCATTTCTCGGTCAGATCATTCCGGCGTTCATAAGTGTTATTCGAAGCTCGCATCCCAGTAGACTGGACCAGTACTTCAATCAACTTGCAATCCTGGTCAACATTGTGAAGCAACATATCCGAGCTCACTTGCCGGATATCATCAGACTTCTCAGGGACTTTTGGGATGTCAATAAGCAGGTACAGGCGACTATTCTTTCTCTTGTCGAAGCAATTTCGAAATCTCTGGAAGGAGAATTCAAAAAGTGGCTGGCAGATCTCCTGCCGCTCATGCTCGGAGCTATCGAAAACGACAATGACGTTAGGAGAGATGCTTCTATGCGAATGCTGCATACTTTTCTCGTCTTCGGCGTCAGCGGGGAAGAGTATATGCATATGATCGTGCCAGCAATCGTCGGCCTATTCGAGAACCCCGTCACACCAGGAAATGCCAGACGAGCCGCGATCGAGACACTCACCAAGCTCTCTAGAACAGTCAATCTCTCAGACTATGCATCTCTAATGGTTCACCCTCTAGCCAACATTCTAGCTTCGTCCGAGAAGAACGTGGCAAATTCGGCAGAGCGATCCTTGAAGCACATAGCGCTCGACTGTGTCTGTGCTTTGATTTTCCATCTATCTCGGGACTTTGTCCACTTCATACCCTTGATGGAACGAGCGACAACTGCTGGTCAAATCAGCTCTGCCAAGTACAGCAGGCTCATTGAGGCTCTAAAATCTAGGAAACAGTTGCCCGTAGATCTGTCTGCAGACGACTACGGTGCATCGACTGAAGATGTGCCTTACGCCAATATCGCTGCTGTCAAGCTACCAGTCAACCAGCAGCATTTGAAGAGTGCTTGGGACACGTCGCAGAAGTCGACGAAAGAAGACTGGCAGGAATGGATGCGGCGATTCAGTGTCGAGCTTCTGAAAGAATCGCCGTCCCATGCTCTACGGGCGTGTGCAACGTTAGCGGGAGTCTACCCGCCGCTTGCGAAGGACCTTTTCAACTCAGCGTTCGTTTCATGCTGGACTCAGTTATACGAACAATACCAGGAAGAGCTTATTCGCTCCATCGAGAAAGCCTTGACATCGGCTAACATCCCCCCTGATATCCTCCAGATTCTGTTGAATCTGGCAGAGTTCATGGAACACGATGACAAATCTCTTCCGATCGATATTCGCACTCTTGGTAGATTTGCGGGCAAGTGTCATGCATGGGCAAAGGCACTTCACTACAAGGAACTTGAATTCGAGCAGGACCAAAACAGCCACTCTGTCGAAGCACTCATCAGTATCAACAACCAACTGCAACAATCTGATGCCGCCATTGGTATCCTGCGGAGGGCGCAAGCTTATGGAGAAGTTGAACTGAAGGAGGCCTGGTTCGAAAGACTGCAAAGATGGGAAGAAGCTCTAGCAGCATATCAGAAGCGGGAACGCATCGAGCCAGAGAATTTCGAGATAGTGATGGGTAAAATGAGGTGTCTGCATGCGCTCGGCGAATGGCGGATGCTATCTGAAATTGCTCAGGAGCACTGGAATAATGCTTCACAAGAGAACCGTCGGAATATGTCGGCACTGGCTGCCGCTGCCGCCTGGGGCCGTGGTGAGTGGGATCTCATGGACAATTACATCAGTGTCATGAAGGACAGCTCACCGGATCGAGCATTCTTTGGTGCCATCCTTGCCATTCAGCGCAATCATTTCGACGATGCAAGATCCTTCGTTGACAAAGCTCGAGATGGTGTCAACTCAGAAATCACGGCCACCATTGGTGAATCGTACAATAGAGCCTACGGTGTTGTTGTACGGACGCAGATGCTTGCAGAGCTCGAAGAAATTATTCAGTACAAGCTCAGCGAGAATGAGCCTAAAAGACAACGAGACTTGCGGGAGTTGTGGAACAAACGTCTGCTGGGCTGTCAAGCGAATGTTGAGGTTTGGCAGCGTATGCTCAAAGTACGTGCTTTGGTGCTCACACCTAGAGACAATCCAGAGATCTGGATCAAATTTGCAAACCTATGTCGGAAGTCTGAGCGCATCGGGCTTGCGGAACGATCTCTGGCATCTCTCGGTGCTGTCAGCGACTTCACGACGAGCACGGCAGCACCACCCGTTGCTTATGCCCGTCTCAAGTTCAACTGGGCTACTGGCAATCAGAAGCAGGCCCTGAGTCATCTACGAGATTTCACTACCCATCTTGCTGATGAGTTCCAAGCTTTGAACGCTCAGCTGGCCAATGGCATGAACAACGGCCACGGCATGAATGGGCTCGACATAAATGGTGATCTATCCATGCAGAAGTCCTATAAGGTTGAGATCGAGAAGCAGGCACGACTACTTGCGAAGTGCTATCGACGACAAGGAGAATGGCAAGCGTACCTGCTTCGCGGTAACTGGACCAACCCACAAGCACAAGATGCCGTCAAGGACATCATCAACTCTTACCAGCTCGCGACACAGTATAACGAGTCATGGTACAAAGCATGGCACGCTTACGCTCTAGCCAATTTTGAGGTCGTCACATCAATCACTCAGCAGCCAGACCAACAAGAACGGTCACGCCCAGTACCGGAACACATTGTCCTCAACCACGTTGTGCCTGCCGTTGCAGGATTCTTCAAATCGATTGTACTGTCAAATGCAAGCTCACTGCAGGACACGCTTCGACTACTCACTTTGTGGTTTGCTCATGGTGGGCACCATGAGGTCAATGCGATTGTCAACGAAGGCTTCACTTCGGTTATCATTGACACCTGGCTTGAAGTTATTCCGCAACTTATAGCACGGATCAACCAGCCGAATGCTAGGGTCCGACAAGCCGTACACAGGCTCCTTGCTGAAGTCGGTAAAGTGCATCCTCAAGCGCTAGTGTATCCATTGACAGTAGCCATGAAATCGGCAGTTGCTCGTCGGTCACAATCTGCCTCACACATCATGGACAGCATGCGACTACATAGTCCTGTTCTCGTAGAACAAGCGGAGCTAGTCAGTCATGAGCTGATACGAGTCGCAGTCTTGTGGCATGAACTCTGGCACGAAGGACTGGAAGAAGCTAGTCGACTCTACTTTGGCGACGACGATGTTGAGGGCATGTTCAATACCCTTGCACCTCTTCACGAGTTACTCGATAAGGGTGCCGAGACACTGCGAGAAGTATCCTTTGCCCAAGCCTTCGGCCACGACCTTGCTGAAGCACGAGCCTTCTGCAATGTGTACAGAAAGACCAGAGAGCCTGGAGATCTCAACCAAGCATGGGATCTGTATTATGCTGTTTTCAGGAAAATTGCCCGACAGCTACCGCAGCTCATGCAGCTAGACTTGAAGTATGTCTCGCCACGACTGAAGGACGCTCGTGACCTCGAGTTGGCAGTGCCTGGTCAATACGTGCCAGGCAAGCCTATCGTCACCATTGCCAGCTTCGACCATATATTCAATGTGATTCCATCGAAGCAGCGACCACGAAAGATGAGTTTACAGGGCTCAGATGGCATCCAGTACACCCATGTCCTGAAGGGCCACGAGGATATTCGTCAAGATGAACGAGTCATGCAACTCTTCGGCCTGGTGAACACACTTCTCAATGACGACACTGAATCTTTCAAACGCCACCTCAACATTCAATCATTTCCCGCCATTCCGCTGTCGCAAAACTCAGGCCTGCTCGGCTGGGTGCCGAACTCGGATACACTGCACAACCTGATCAAAGAGTACAGAGAATCACGACGCATTCTGCTCAATATCGAGCACCGTATCATGCTCCAAATGGCACCAGACTATGACAATCTCACACTCATGCAGAAAGTCGAAGTTTTTGGCTACGCCATGGACAACACCACAGGCAAAGACCTATATCGCGTGCTGTGGCTGAAGTCGAAATCCTCAGAAGCATGGCTAGAACGTCGCACGAACTATACACGATCCCTAGGAGTCATGTCTATGGTTGGTTACATCCTCGGTCTCGGCGATCGTCACCCTTCGAATCTCATGCTCGATCGTACAACCGGCAAGATCATCCACATTGACTTTGGTGACTGCTTCGAGGTAGCGATGCACAGAGAGAAATATCCCGAACGCGTCCCATTCCGACTGACGCGAATGCTCACCTTCGCCATGGAAGTCAGCAATATCGAAGGCAGCTTCCGCATAACTTGCGAAAACGTCATGCGCGTGATCAGAGAGAACAAAGAGTCTCTGCTTGCTGTTCTAGAAGCATTCATCCACGACCCACTGCTCAATTGGCGTCTCAATACACGCGAATCACCTCCCCGACCACACTTCCGCTCTGAACGACGAGCGAGTATCATCGAGGCTCAGCCTGGTACAAGTCGTGCAGGCCTGTACGATGACGAGAAAGACAGCTCAACTGCAGCACTCAACCAGAATGCATCAGCACAAGTGGGTGCTCCCCCTGGCCGACGCAATCGTCGTTCATCCGTCCTCGATCCAGCTATGGTCGGTGGCTCACTCCTGGGCCGCACATCCAATGCCACTGACAACCCCGACGACCCAGCCCGGCAGGAAGCAAAAGAAGTACAGAATGCACGGGCGCTCCAGGTCCTAGCACGTGTCAAGGAGAAGCTTACGGGTCGAGACTTCCTCAAGTCAGGTCATAACCCCGGTGTGGCGGAAACGGCGACGACAGGGACCCATACAGTCATTGGCCCCATAAATACAAACCACGACAACCTCCTTCTCAATGGCCAGAATGGGCTCAGTGGACCAGGTCATGCTTATGTCAATGGGACACCGAGTATTTACCAGCAGATGCTTAAGGACGATCCGAAGAATGTCAATGAAGCCATGGGCAAACTGGGACTTGCCCAGCGAGAGGGTGGGGTAGGGATGGATGGTGCTGGTGTGGGTGTGCAAGGCATGAATACGAGTAATGGACTTGATGTTGCGACGCAGGTTGATCGATTGATTGTGCAGGCGACGCAGGTGGAGAATTTGTGTCAGCACTATATTGGGTGGTGCTCTTTTTGGTAGATGTATGTGCAGCATAGCGTGGTGCACTCTGGGGGCAATGCGCGCTCAGCTTGGCGTTGTGGTGTTTTTTTGGTTCAAAGCTCGAGGTTGCAGAATTACATCGACGCCCTCAAAGGGCCATTGCTTCCCCCTTTACCTTCCTCGAACCCACTTGCCACTAGATAGTTTTCCTCTCTCATGCTATGTAATAGCTTGTCAATGATCGTACCACTTGGTGCCTCGTCAACGTGGGGGTCTGGAACTTGGTACTAGTATCCCAGAAAGTTGATACGCAGTAACATTACATGGCCACAGGTCAAGTATCTGAGTCTTTGATTCGCGTAGTCTTTAGTTCGACTAGGACACAGGCTACACAAAGATGCTCTCTTACACACGCCTTTCGTCCTTCTATATAAATAATGTTCCCTCTGCATATCTCCTTTAAGACAAAACACCGTCCGTTTCAGCCTTATATGATAAGATAAGATACAGTAAAGCACAGTAAAGCGCAGCACACCCTAGCTACTAGTAACACCACCATAGATTAAGTACGATAGCCTACCTAGTAACAAATAATCAAACAAACAAATAAATGAATTAATTCAACCTATTCTCGGACTGCAGCGGTCACGAAAAAGTCCTATATCCCTATCCCATCCGTAAATATACTACTACTCCTGCTCCTACTGCTCCTGCTCCCACTGCTTCTGTCACTCCTACTACTTCTACTCCTACTTTTCGTCTTAATACTAATACTCCTTATAGCGCGATCACTAATATAAACAACGATACCGACACCCTTAGCAAGAACAGTAGTGGTGGTGGCTGTGACCCGTCACAAACACAGACACACGCCCAAACACAACCCAGAAACCTTGCATTGCATTACATCACGTCGCATCACACGATCCCATCCCATCCCATGCTATCCCACCGCACCGCCTATCGTAAGAAATCGCCAACATATCCGAACCCAGCCCCCTCCGCACGACTCGCAAGACGAAGACGAACGATGGTGGTCTACCATGAAATCACGAACGGGCTTCAGAAATGGATTGATTGATGCGATTTCGGCGATGGGAAGGGAGATGAGGATGAGTTGAGTGACTATGTTAGCTGGCCGTGAGCGACATTGTTGTGCTTTGATTTGGTTCGTGGTGTCGGGTGCATCCTAATAGCTTCAAGACGTGAATTAGCGTTAGAGTGGGATGAAGCTCGTTCTCACGGTTGGTGCTTCTTTTGATTGGACTGTTTCGTCATAGGGGAGCATGCCAGTACCTCCACAAAGCGACTGGGTAAGTGTCATGAATATTGCGAGATGGACGGAACTTGGAAAAAGAGAGGGGGGCTCCATTTCGGGTTGCGATTAAGATTGTCATCCTAGGGCTAGAGCCGCCTAGCATGATGATGCTCTACCAATACCCATCAATATACTTATTGGGGTTGCGCTCAAGGCGCCATTTGACAATTACGCCCTTCAGCCCGGGACGCTTCTTCCGCACGACCTTCGAATGGTGGGTGACATTGCTACTCGAAACGCGGCCCTCGTGAGGATTCAAGGGTATCTCCTGGGGGACACCCGGAAAAGATTCCTAACAGCAGTTCGCGGTTGGGCCCTTAGCTCCTCCATCCACGGGAATGCCGGTTTGTGTCTGTGCTCCAGCGTTATTACTGCTCGCATCAATCAACCTCTCTTTGATCAAACGAGCCAGGCGGTAGAAAGCATTTTCGATATTGATATTGGTCTTTGCCGAGACCTCCATGAAGGGGATATTGAGCTCGTCGGCTAGGCCTTGTCCTTCCTCGGTGGTGACTTGTCTCTTCTCTTCCCAGTCGCATTTGTTACCAATGAGAATCTTGTTTACGCCTTCGCTAGCGTGTTGTTCGACATTGGAGAACCAGGTCCTGATGTCTATAGAGCGAGCGCGTTAGTTGGACCGTGATGCTGCTCGGGTAAAGTGAACTTACTCTCAAAACTCTTCCTGTCTGTAACATCATATACTAAGAGGATGCCCATAGCTCCTCTGTAGTAAGCGGTTGTGATGGTTCTAAAGCGTTCTTGACCAGCAGTGTCCCATATCTGCAGCTTCACTCGCTTTCCGTCAAGATCTATCGTTCGTATCTTGAAGTCTATTCCGATCGTCGTGATAAATGAGGGTGTGAAGCTATCTTCTGAGAACCGTAACAGGCAGCATGATTTCCCGACGCCACTGTCACCAACAAGGAGGAGCTTAACCTGGAGGACTTGGTTAATTGTCGTAGCGGTGTAAGCGTGTTGACACGTACCAGGAAGTCGTAGTTGCGCGCGCCCGACATTATGACGGTGAAGATCGAATGTCCTGTGGTCGTGGGAAGATTTGAAAGCACTGTCTATGTCGTACGTGGCACTTGAGGAAGTGAACAAGTGCTTGGAGGTACGCTCTGTGTCGTACGGGGTACTTTGGCAAGAGAGTCAATGCTCTGTGATCGATGGAAGGCTAGAAAGCACTGTGTCTGCCGTACGGAGTGTTTCGCAATCTGAATCAATTTCTATCAAGCACAGTATGTAGTGAACGTCTTGTGGACTACTGTACTACTGCAGCAGAGGTGGATGTGGAGAGTGGATGGGGTGGTTAGCGATCCAGGCAAGGACGGCCAACTCGAATGACGGATTGGTCCAGGCGCAGTTTCCTTGGCATACTACGCCACACGTCTTATCGATAGTAATCCACACCTGCTTCCCTCCCAGTGCATCTCCGCTCCCTCGGAAACTCAATGTTGCCGTAGCTGCACCCTCCTGTAACCAATCCCCAATTCAAGTACTTTTGCCCGAAGAGCTATTGATTCGGAAAGTGTGGTTCGGAGCTTCGCAACGCTCATGCATGTTTCACGTGGAAAAGACTACTAATTGGTGCAGCCCAGAGCAACTTAAGCTTCGGCTACAGCACTCCTTATGGCACATCCCCGAGTGTGCGGAAAGAGCTTGGCGAATAAGCGTCGGTTACCCCAGAGCGGAGACTGTCAGTGAAGGATTCGTGACAACGGCCGGGCCAGGGTCTTCGGCGGACTGTTCCTCGTCTGCCTTCCTACGTCTATCGATGCTGCATTCTGCCCTGCACCTTTGAAAGCCACCCTTTGTGCGCCTTGCCTGGTGTTCGTGCGGTTTGATCATGATCATGCTCATGCTTGTGCTCGTGCTCGAGATGCGTGCGACCAGAAAGAACAGTGCCCGAAAATGGATGCCGCTAGCCTGACTTCACTTTCACTTGAACAACCACTCTTCAGTGCTTGCTATCATGAGGACCTCGCTGGATTCATCTGATGGCCCTTGTTAGGTTACTTACACATCCGACTAATGGCCAGCTAGAAACGAAGCAGATAGCGTAGAATGGCTACACGAGGCGGCGATGTGGCAGTGTTGGTACACCAAGGTATGACAGGCCTTCAGCTTGACCAGGTTGATACTAACTCTCGTAGTGGTGGCAGCTTTTGACAAAGCGGTCAATCTCGTGCGACGCATCGAAAACCAAAACAACGACAGGAACGAGGCAGAAGCCATCCAAGACCTTTCCAAGTCGTTGTCGCTCGGACCAGTCATAGTGCTGGGTTACTTCGACGCAGACTCCAAACGATTCGGCCCCGCATACCTATACGGCGACTACCAAGCACAGGTCGAGCTCCGCGATGTACTGCTAGGCCTCAAGAACTTGGTGGGAGACCTACAAGACGTGCTGCTCGACGGCAATCAGATTGATTTCGGGCAATTGCAAGAGACGTCAGATGCGTGTCGCTCAAACGCTGGAGTCTGCTTAGCACAACTGTCCCAGAAGCTGGCCCAAGCGCGGTCAGATCCAATGGCCATGCAGTTTCAGAATCCTCCCCCACAGTATATGAGTGGTGTGCCGTCCTCGGGCAGCACTGGTTTGCAGAACTCAAGCAGCCGCAGTACGCACTCGTCGTCTAGAGGTAGAATGCTGGGCACACCAGATTCGTCCACTCAGCAACGTATTGTAATCCCCAAGTGGCAGCCGAAGCGATCTGGTTCAAGTGAGCACACCTTCCCACATCATCGAAGACCAAGCACCGACCCTTCATTACAGGAGAACTGCGGGAATTGGTCACAGACGAGTCAGCTGTTCGCAGAAAGAGATACTGATGAGTTGAGTGTTCGTCGGCCTTCGTCTCACACTCTGTCCCCAGAGGATGGTGCTTTGCTCTCATCTATACGCTTGCACGAAGGAGCAAGAGCGGCGCAAAAGATCTACGATCCTGATGACGAAGACCGCGCAGGAGATTGGAATGGCGGGATGAGCCCCCGGGTAAAGCTCCGAAGTCCTGCAGAACGGTCGAATAACAGCCTCGGTGGAGCAAGAGAAAGGTATGGACCAGACGACTGCCTTCCAGTCCATTCAGAGCAGCATGATCTCTTCCTGATAGATAGAAGCTCGACACAGTCCGTTACCTCTTATGCCTTCCGAGCCTCTTCGGGTCATCTCAGCACAGTCGAGCATGTCTCGTCTGACTACAGGCATTCTGCGGAACCACAGGCTTTGAGACTACCCAAGCGAAAGGCACAACAACCTGTTCGACAAGCAAGCGGCCCTCCCTCGTCACCTCCTCGCAAGCCCATCCCACCAATTCCTTGCGAATCGCTTAATGGCCATGCTCCTATCGCCAGACATACTGATGTCTCCGTACGGATGACACCATGCACACATGGTCAGAAAGTGCCTGTACCACCACGGCATCATTCTCGACCTACTCTAGATGCTGGGATACCTCGAAGAACACTGAGCCCTCAACCACAAGTTCCACCGTCCCAACCTTCGCCACAAGTGCAAAGAGCGATGCAAAGCGGTCAGTCTTGCAGACAGTACAACGCAGATCGCTCTCCGCAGTTCACAACCGAAGCATCGTCGCAATCTCATTCGGACACACAGTTGCTCACGTCGAGCATAATCCCATCCCCTACAAGTCCTACAGTGTTCTCACAGTCATTGTATCCTGACACTCTGCAGCGGCATATCATTCAGTCACCTCAACGACTCCAGCAGTTCGCTTCAAAGTCATCGCAGTCACTGTTAATCGCGCAACGAGAAGTCCAATTTCCAACCCAGGCCGTAAAAGCCCCCTCTATCACCTTGAGCGCAACACACATTCCCCAGAACATGCCGCTGACGCTGCCAACGGACAAGAACACACACCCTTTCTGCAAAGGCGCCTTTCGTCTCTTCCTCGGTTTAACTAAGAAAGCATTCATACCCGCCAATCGCCCCGTCGGTATGTCCTCTCTCATACCTTATTGGCGCTGCGATAAGTGTCTTTTCGAAGGTCCTATGAGAGAAGCACCAGGTCCCGTGGACAAGAAGGGCCGACCAGGCAAGCCAGAGAAGATCTTCGATCCAACGACTAGGGAGTGTGGACCAATCTCGACCGCTGTTATCGGGCCAGATGGCAGGGGTGAAGGAAGCGGAGGCGTCAGATACAAATGGATCTTCCTTGCAAAGTGTCATGTCCCACTCAAGAACGTACCAGACAAGTCAGACGGTTCTGTCGGCGGATACGCATGCATCTTTTGCTGCGCTGAGGGCTCTGCTCGAGGTTGGACGACAAGCGCCGGCGGTAGTCTCGGCCCCGGCATGAACGGACCGGGTCTCAACGATACAGCGAGCACGGTGTCCGGTAAGTCAAGACACAGCAGCAACGCAGCTACGGGGAGCAATCCTGTATTCGCGAATCTGCCGTTATTCATGGACCATCTCCAGATGCACAGGAGAGAAGAGAACTGGCCATGCCCCGAAATGCTCGGCCGAATGAAGTGCATCGTTGGTCGTATCGCCGACGGGAACGAAGAGTGGGAGGTCAACTTCTTGCCGCTTTAGGAGAGCGGTAAGAACGACAGAGAGTTGGACAGTAGTCTGACAGAGGCTGCTTCCGCGGTGAAGAAACAAGGTCCCGATGAGCTCGAGCTAGCAGATTGGGTGCGGAACACACCCACTATCTGGAGGAATACGGTCGGTCTGCTGCGGCAAGGGCGGTGGAAGCTATGGCAGTACAATGTGCAATACAACATCTGACTCTGAGTCTGAGTCTGGCGTCTACGAGACTGCATCGGTCTATGGGAGGCAGGGACATGTAAAACATCTACAATATCCAAAGGACAGCTAGCGCAGGCGTTGAAGGCGAGAAAGAGCATATCATATTGTCACATTCTACCTCACGTGAGAGGACGTCAAGTAAAGTAAAGTAAAGGGATACAGTGCTACTATATCATAGATGACTGTTTCAGTCCCTGCTCTGTCTTCCATGTCTGCGGTTTGCCGTTCCAATCATTCCAACATCGTAACCCTAGAGCCATTGGGCCGAGACGCAGCTGCGAATTGCGTCAGAAATGCTTTCCCCAGCCACAAGCTCGAACCACATGCGCCAAATGGTATTCCAATAGAACAGATCGGCCGGACACGCAGTCGTGATTGTTGCTAAGGAGACTTATCGCGAATATACAGTGCGGTCGGACGGCGGCGTCTCCTACACACCGTGACAGATGAGAGTCAAGACGTGAAAGGCGACACGGTCGAACCTCCTCCAGAGGTCAAAGCGAAGCGCCACGGATTCAGCAGCGCTTGGCGCAAATGGGAGCGGAGACACACTTGTCCTTGGCTGAGCATCTCGAGAAACATACAGTAGATGGGCCGCAGTTGCCGGCTATGGCACCCCGAACGAAGATGAAACGGAGTAAGAGGACCAAGACATTCTCCTACTGTAGTCCGTCTGGGAGCGTTACTTCCTTACTTCGTGTTAGGAGGCAGCGACCTGGTAGGTGACACTGTCGAAGTAAACGAGAGCAAGCGAGATTCAGAGCGTAAGAAGAGTCGGGGAGAACTATCGCGCTTGGGCCACGGTACAGAACTGGTAGAATCGGCTGTGGAGACCCGTACTGTAAGTCAACCAGCGTCCAGTCCATGCTGAAAACATCCATTCAAGGAAACGAAATGGGTTTGGTGGCATGTCGGGCAACAATGCTTGTATGGTATTGGTAAGCAATATACCAGGCTACTACTTTGAAGTGCTCAGAAAACGCGTACCACTGATGCTGCCAGAAGAGCCTGGTGAGGGGCAACCTTGTAGGTTAGGTGAAGCTCGCAGCGGATCCTGCCAAGTACGAACAAGCCCTCGCTATAATCTGTCACCCCCGACCACCAAATTACGCAAACCCCGAGTGAGACCGGGAGGCACAGCTAACGAGGCGGCCGAGGCGGACCCTCCTCCGTTCGAGGCAGTCATTGACTTGAGTAGCGACTAGGCCCGATCAATCAGTTGACTCCTTATGCGCCGCAGTAGGTACTGCAATGTATCCGGCACAACGCACGACTTTTCGTTAAATTGGAACTACTTGATCAAACAATGGAAGAAGACAAAGTCACTGAAGACCTTCGACGAGAACGACCCATTCAAAGCTAAGGAACCCGAGCAAGCCCAGAATGCGGAAGGCAAGAGCGGTGAGGACACCAACATGGAAGATCTGCCGGACGATTGCTTGAGCGCAGACGAGGAAGCGGGAACTTCGGATGACGCAGAAGGGGCAGAAAGCCTGAAGCAGGACACCCTACGGGCGAACTCTCACCGATAGGGAGTCCGGAGCTGCCATTCCAGACAGTGTTCGAGATATTTCCTCAGTCGTCGCGGTAGCTTGTACATGTATAGTGTTTCGTTCACCCGAGCACATGCTCTGTGAAAGCCTACATGTCCTAGTTCGTCGTGGACTGCCATGAATACCTCCTTCTTCAGTTTAGGCGGGATGCAAAGTCTGGGTAATCCGTGGCCCCGGCCATCGACATAGATCAAGTCGTCAACCAGCTTGTATGGCATTGTGCTCGGTTGCTCTTCCTCCAGCCTCATCACATGCCCCCGGGCAAGCTGTCTCAGTGTGATAGTCAATTCAAGACCGTAGTGGTGGGCTATTGCATGCTGACTGGCGTACGCTCTCTTCGTGCTTTCTAGTCGCTTGCCCGGATCTTTCTGCTCTGTAGCTCCGACCCAGTGTAGTCTTTGAGCGCTCCGAGAGGTATCGATGATAGTCCATCGAAGGCTGGGCCGCGGCCGGGGGCGGGTAGCGGTGAGCGGGGAGCGGAGAGTGGTGCCTCGCGAGATCAGACTGACAGTAGCCGAATCAAGACGGCTTTCCATGGAACTGAAGATGAACTGAGAGAGACGATTGTGACCGAGAAAGCTTGCTAAGAACTATGTAAGAACAATGGCTGATATACTCCTCACACCCTTGCATTATCAACATGGACAGAGTCGTTGCCATCATAATGCTTCTCATAGTCCGGAGGAACACCACCGAGCGTAGACCGTGACATCCGGGACTTGTCTCCCTGATTTGGCACGGCAACCCTGCTTGACCGCCGGAACGTAGCCGCGTCGGCAACGCTGGCGTGCCGAATGTTGGTCTCTTCAGCTTCGGCGTACTTCGCAGGTCGTTTCGAGGAAGTGACGTCCTTATCTTTGAACACGAGTAACGGTGGACTTGTTCTGTAGTATGCGTCCAGGTCTTCGAGAGTTCGAGCCGCAGTTTCTGGGTACAGGAAGTATACCAGTGGTACGAAGGAAAAGTTGAACACCACCCAGATGATGTAGAACTGCCAACCGAGACTCTGGATGCCGATCGGGGTGATTTCCACGACAATGAAGTTGCACCTGTGTTGGTCAGTAAGTTTTCAACTTCATGCCCAAACGCCGCAAAGTCCTTGTAGCTGAAGGCCAAACGTGGGATTACACGTACATCCAATTTGTCGCTGTGCCAATCGCAGCACCCTTCGTTCGCATAGGAAGGGAGTTAATTTCGGTCGGATAGAGCCTGATAGCGTTTAGTAAGTACTTAACGGTAGGACTGCTGCTGGGAGCAATCGTGCATAGATGGTGCATTGGCAACTCGACCGAGACATGTTGTGCAGTGCATCTCGGTGTCGAAGCTTTGGCTGAGCATCGTTGTGTGGTTGAATCGTAACGGGATACAGAGGGACAAAAACTTACCATGGCACACCCTGAAAACCGATACCGAAAAAGACGTAGTAAAGAAAGAAGAATGCGACTGAGGCTGATGCGACTTGCTGTTTCGCTCCAAACCCCGGCGTCTCGTTTAGACCGAGGAGAATGGTGATCATGAGGTAGCAGAAGCCCTGGCCGGCGGCCGCATACATCAGCATCTTCCTACGACCCCACCGCTCGACGTTGGGTATACCAACGATACCTGCGAACAAGAGGTAAGAAACACTGTTGCAGGCTGCTAGAAGTCGGGCAAGGTTGTTTGAGAGGCCCACAGACTGGATGAGCACTGTCGGAAGGTAATATGAAGTCACCTGGATTATGTTAGCTTTCCAGTTACTTACTGTGGAACAGGATGCTTACATTTATACCTGCGAACTGTTGCATGAACTGTGTACCAGCACCAAGAAGCATTCGTCGCATGGTGCAAGTGCCTGCCTTACCGCCAGTCTTCCCCCTCAGAAGCTCGGACCATTTTGGGGCGTTCTCGCGTTCGTACTGGACGGTGAATACAATTTCCTTATGTTGGGCAAGGATGAAAGGATCGTTCTCATCCTTGGTCTCAAGATCGGCCATGATCGGAAAAGCTTCGTCTTCATACCCGTGAGCGATAAGCCATCGTGGTGACTCTGGTAGCCACGGAACGGTAGCGTATAGGATAATGATGAAGACGAACTGGAACGCAAGCGGGAATCTCCAGGAGATTGGACCACCAGCAAAGGACAGGCCGTAAGTGACCCAATTAGACAGGGAGAAGCCGAAGATATTCATGACCAACTCGATGACGACGAGCTTGCCTCGCCACGCGACTTGAGAGGTCTCGGTCTGCCAGACGGGTGCGGTTGCAGTATTCAGCCCGTTGCCAACCCCGGCTATGATGCGGCCTACTATCATTTGAGCGGTCGAGTACGAGGCGATCTGCAGGATAGCACCGATAGACATGATGGTTGTACCCAGAAGGATCGTATTCTTCCGTCCATATTTCTCGCCAAACCAGCAAGCTGAGAGGGCACCGACGAAGCATCCGATGTCGTAGATGGCAGTGACGGTACCTGTTACCGTTAGTCCTCGTGGCGTCCGTGGGATGTTGACTAGCTCTTACCCAGAAGCTTTGTCTTACTAGGGCCTCCGAGGTTATGAACGTTAAGGAAATCTTGTGTGACTATGACACCACCGAAAACGCCTTGGTCATAACCGAACAATGTCATGTCTGTTGCACATGCAACAGTGATCCAGAAAGTCAGCCATCCTCCTTTGAGTCCAAAGTATGGCTGCTTCGGCCCAAGTTTGCTGAGGAAACCCATAATGCTGTCTGTTGCTCGAGCCCGTTACTTTCGATGGTTCGGTCGGTAACTGGAGGTAATCCTTTCTGACGTGGACAGAGGTGCTCTTATATGTACGCAGTGTTGTCTGGGGTCGGGAGCCATGATTTCAACCGTCAACAGTGCTTCTCCGCAAACAACATCCTATACCCTTCATATTTCTGATGCACGCGACGTCATCCAGTTGAGTGCGAGAGTACTCCGGCAAGTTGAGGATAGTGTGCACATCAACATAAGGTTGCTGGGCATGTGGGCGTCGCAAGCTAAAGCCCAGTGGGTGAAACAATACAAGTACTATCCATGTCACGGTGTAGCCAGACGAACGATAGCCGGTATGATACGTCTCGCCCACTCTATCCGTCGTATTATGAGAAGTTTTGAGCGACGAAAAGTGCGACTGTCACCCAATGAGCGCTGTTGCTTCTGCTGGAGGCGGGACGGCAGCATAAGTCCTTGCTGATGTCTGTAAGGTATTTGCGGGGAACAAGCACAAGCCCAAGCTTCATGGTAAAGCACACCGACTAATGCCAAAGAGTAATTTGCATGCTTCAAGCGCTTATGACCTCATGGCTTATGCTTTCGCATCGATTCTCCGATTCGGTCAAAGCTCTCATGATCAGTGATAATCACCAAGTTCCGTAATTGTACTTCTCTTGACCACAGAGATCAGACCACCACTGCAATACCTGGCAGTACGTGGTACATAATTGGGAGCAGATGCGGATAGAGTACTGGGATTGAATCATGAACAGCGAGCTTTTGATTCACTGCTTGCCTCTTGAAGAGAGGCCCGTCCTTCGTGACGAATTCACTTGCATGAGCACACGACCCCAGAAGCGTCGTGGGGTCCATGTTGGGTCAGCTTGAACGCTTGGAGTGGGCCACTGGACCGTGTGGAGCGAGAAAGCGGCACGCGATCAACTGTATGATCGACGTCTTCGGTCCACTTCTCGCTCTGGTCAGCCTCAGCGGCTTATGAAAGCTGGGGAGTCTGAACTAAGAAGGCGTTTATTGGTGGGCTACCACTCGACGATCCAATGGACATCGAAGGCGAAGCAGTCCGACCACGCGAAGTGTAGTGGAGCTTCAATACTGTGACACAGTCCTACCATGAGGCTTGAGATCTAACGAGATTAATGTTGCAAATGCTCTATGACGGTACGAGTAGATGGCAAATGAGGTACTTGATCAGGCGAGAGCCTTCCTAGGTTACATTATCAGCTTCTACGTTTGTCGGGAGCCAGGTTCAACGAGCCTAATCTTGTGTTTCGGTAGTGCAGTCAATTTTAACCAAAATAGCATATCTCATAAATACGTTTTGACATGACCATCATCATAGGCATACAAGAAAAAGCCAACCACCGTTCTATCTGCGCCGTGCGACCTCGTCATGCGGCCTCGTCCTCACCATCTTAACGTCTCGAGCTGATGGTATAGCTACCCCTTCTATTATTACTCCGCTGCTGTTGTTCATAGGCGTTGGCAGGGTCTGAGCCAAGTCGTCGATGTTTAGCCTCTTTAGGTTGCTGCATCTCATATCCGCGCCTTTGCCGTAATGCCTTTTCATCCTCGAGGTCTCCAGATTTTCGGCTCTTGTACCAGGCGAAGACCAATACAGAGATATAGATCAAGAATACGATGGCTGCGACCACAGCGTACGGTGTATACGCTCCAGAGTTGTGGGTAAGCTGCCACCCGAGACCTCCGTTGACGATACCAAGGATGATCATGCTTCGACCGAGCCATCGGTGCAAGACACCGAAAATGGTTCGCCCGCCAGTCTTGTGATAATGAAGATGCTGATAGAGACCCATGGCTGGTTGGAAGAGAACAAGCATAGCTACTACGAAGAAGCCGATGCTCTGATGATAGCCGTCTATTTCACCAATACGGTTCCCAAGCACAATGCCGAGGATCATGCCGACGATGAGGAGGATCGTGCCCAGCACTTGCAGAGGCGCATGGATGAATCTGACTTTCTTTGTTGTGGGCAAGTACAGGGTGAGGGCGGCTAGCGGGAACAATGCCAAGAAGAGCGCAGACATGATGATGCCGTGTGCGCTAAGGAGCGTTTGAGTGTTGTCGCCGCCTGTCCGCTCAGAGGCGCTGGTGCCAGAGTTGCCGCTCGAGGTTGTGTCTGACCCTGAGCTCGCGAGAGGGTTCGATACACCGCTGGTGGCCGTTGAGGCTGTCCCTGAACTCTGACTGACGCTGCCGGTCTGGGACGCTGTCGAAGGTACGTTAGTCGCCGCGGCGGTCTCTGAAGCTGATGAATCATCAGCCTGTGCGACAAATGGATTCGAGCTGCTTCCGCCGGTCCCTGAGGTCAGGTCAAGGGAGAATGTGGTATCCGTGTTGTGCTGTTGGATCGAAGCAGAGGCGTCATCAGTGTCCAAAGCATCACCGCTCCGCGATGCGTGAATCCAACTACTCGAGGAATCGGTGAAATCCATAGATCCGCCACTCCAGCTTTCGCAATTGTCGCATCGCACATTTGCAACCATCGACCCATCGCTTGCAATCCCGGAACCATCCAGAAGTGTGACCAGGGCGTCCGAATTGTATCGCGGCATGGAATGGCCAGTGCCGAGTCGAGGTGAGAGGGTGACGTTCGTGCTGTCTTGGGCATAGACAACGAACATATTGGAGCCCGACATGCGGTTTCCCTGGCCAAAGGAGACCCATTGTGTACCACTAGGGGCACTGATTTGAAAGTAAATTGGCCCTGATCCCGCTGACGCTGTGTCTGATGGGATGTTCACTGAAAATGCCTCATTGTTGGTAGAGTATGTCGCAACTTGTGCGGTGGCAGCTGTCGCTGAAGCAAATGTTAGTAGGGACATTCATGAAACAACATCAAGCAAACATACCTAGTACAGCGATGCTGGTGAGATACGAGCTCAATCCCATGATTGTCTATCTTGTCCCTTGCGGTTGGTCAGGTTGAAGGAGAGCGTTTGGCGGTTCCAACGGCTTTAGATAAAGGGACTTCAGACAGGAGGTTGATCTTATTTCAGCCCAGACCTGCCGCGCCAGACGATACACCAGAATCCACAGAATCTAGACTTGAGAACCAATAGGAACGCTCAGGCTTCTGACTACGGAGCCAAGACAGGGGCTCCAGAAAGTCCGGAGTAACGTGATTGGGCTAGCTCGGCACCGACTACGCCTAAAGGATCTATAGTGGCGCAGACGATAGAAGCATAAATAGATCGGGCTGTTCGGACGCTGTTCGGACCCGTGGCACAGTGAATGCAGATGGAAGGCCGTATGGCTTTGTGAAGACAGTGGTAGGATTTCGGACAAGCCTTGCATACATTCTGCATTAACCTGGGTGCCTTAGGTATCTGTGGTTTTCTTTGTTTGGCTTTTTAGGGCTTCACCGAGCTCTGAACCTGGCTTGGCTTGCGTCCAAATATGAGCTAGCAGCGGATGCCGCTGACAAGCTTTCTTGTTCGGTGTGTCATCCCGAAAATAGCCAATCAGCACAAGCCGGTACCAGATATCTCCGTCACCATTACGAGGCGCAGCACGCGTACGAACGATTGCTGGGTCTGTCTAACGCTCCAACGACGAACGCTAATATCCACTCACTAATGGCCTAGGAAGAAGATTCCCATGTTATCAACCCCGCGATATTGATAGTGTATCATACCTGGAGAAGGTGGACGACGCTGAAAAGCAGTGTTGGCGAATGATATCTCCACCTACATATGTCTTGTGGAGACTATGCATTGAAGACTACGGCATGAAATGCGAAAACGACGTTGGTCCAAAGTCCAGGATCCATGCACGGCCTCACCTCTGATAGTCCGTGTCGACCGAGACTTTGACATTTTCGGCACCGAGGGCGCATCAGGGCGGCCGCAGATTGACCCGCCAGCCATGTGCTCATTCAAGGCCACCCGTTCCCCAAGCATGCTTGCACGCCAATGGTTAGGTTTTGGTATTTTCCATAATAGTCTTGATCATCTCGTTGCCCATGCGCACAGCGTCCTCCAGACGTGGTGCAAAGTAACGCTGAATGTTTTCGAAACGGTCGCGATAAGCCTCAAAGGAACCGAATGATACACAGTCCGACCATGCCTAACGGATTAGTACCTGCACGTATAGCACGATTTCAGAAACTTACCCTTGCCGCAAAAGTAAACTCAAGGTCATCTGACCGGAAAGAGTGATCGTTGATAGCGGTATCAATCACTTCCGACAAAAGCGCTTCGTTACGAAAGAGGTACTCTGTGACACCCAACCAGATCCTAAACAACTGGCGCAAGTCAGTCAACTCCGGCATGCCAAGAATCTGCGATTGACGTACGGGGGTTGAGCAAATCATATGCCTATACGGGACGATCCCGAGCTTCCACCAGCAATCCACGATAGCTAGAATGCTGAGGTGATTATTTGGCCTCTTTTCCTTTGGACCTTTGGATAGCGAGAACTTGTCCAGTAACTCGTCTCCAAGCAGCAGATCCTGTGATTCCGCATCCTTCGAGAAGACAGCAGCACCAGCTTCTCTGATCCGTTGCGCGAGCTGTTCTCGATGTCCACCTAACATGAGTTTGTACAGTTCCGTGACTGATTCTGCATACTGTCGGATCTGACGTTTTGCGGCTGGGTTTAGGATTGCCAGCCCAGCATACACGTGCCACTTGTTTGAGTAGATGCGGAGTGTGATGTTGATCTTCACATTCTCGATGCCACCAACATAGCGATCGATCTCCCACGGAAACTGATTGTTAGCAGCCCAGGCTGTGCCCATGCTCAAGAACGCCACATGTGTCACTGCTTGCGTGTCTGCCGTGATTCGATCATGCTCTTCGCCCGTCAATAGGATGACCTTGGACTGGAGGCACGATAGGATTTCTTGGACGGTATCTGCACTCTTTTGGGATGCGCGATGTTTGATGATTACAAGTGGCTGTCCTTTGGGATCAACGCCCGGGCCGTGCAGGGAGTGGCACGTTACTATCTCGACGTCTGAGGGAAGGTGCTTCTCGAACGCTGCGAGCTCCGGAGCTTTGCACGATGTTTGGCCTCCTACAATAGCACCTACCTTGGTTGATGGACCAAATTCAGCGACAACGCTGTCGATCATTTCTGCCTCGACGCTGTAAATGATCCAGTCGCTGATGCGAGAAACAAGATGACCATTGGGCAGGACGTTGACGTTTTGCTGGTAAAGTCAACTTCGTGTCCAATCAAGCCTTGCGAGGCACGAACCTTGTCAGCAAACTCGGCTTTCAGTTCTTCATACTTAGCGGGTCGGTCGCAGGCATTGACGCTGAGCAGCAGTGGAGTCAGTACGGAGAGTAAAGGGATGAGCATCTAGAACTATATGACAGAATCAGCACAAGTCTTCAACAGACATCACATCGTAGAATGGTGGGTTGGTTTCTTCAGACAAAAAAAGTAAGGTAGCGAGATTTTAACATCAGTGACTATCCAGTCGACAAGATGCTACATCAAAATGATGCAACGAATGCCAACAGAGATAATGCTCGAGCCAAATGCGCTCAAGTCATCCTTGGAAATTGGTGCAGTGAACAGGAAGGGACTTTCGACGTACCATTAGAATAGAAGGGGAAGGCAGCTTGACGGTCGCGTGCCTTACATGTAACCAGCTGCGCTGAATCTCTTTGCGTACATGCGGCCCATGAGGCCCATGCCGATGATGCCAACATTGGGTTTCGCCATGATAAGACGTGGCAGCCAGACAACGCGTCGTAATCGATTCTTCTTTTGAGTCACCTCGCAGAGAAGGACTTTGCAGGTACAAAAAAGAAACCAGAAGGACCCGAGCCGTGCATTGCGGTGGATTCTGTAGATTCGACGGCCACTGTGTCAAGCAGGAACATGACACTGCAAGAATGCACGTCGTCTCCCTTCGATCATGGTTACAAGGACAGTAGACAGAGATGCAGACAGTACGAAGGATGAAATTTGACTGAAGCTGGGAAGCTGCGCTAGCTCTGCGAAATCTTGGCAGCCTAGACCTGATCTGGCAAGCTTCCAATGGGCCAACCCACCATTATTTTCAATCTTTACACCAGCGACATTGGTCGTGAATCCATACCGCACCCTCTCACGAACGATAACCATCTCGAACTGCGAAAATGCCTCCCAAGAAAGGAGCCGCCCGTCCAGCCCAGGAGAATGTCTCCCTCGGTCCCCAGGTCCGCGAAGGTGAACTTGTCTTCGGTGTCGCACGAATCTTCGCATCCTTCAACGATACCTTCGTCCATGTTACCGATCTCTCGTAAGTACACATATATGCGACCATAAGAGTTGGATCAGCAAGATACAAAGCAAATGGTTCAAAGGCTAACGTGGGTGATCCCAGCGGCCGCGAAACCATATGCCGAGTCACTGGAGGCATGAAAGTCAAGGCCGACCGTGACGAATCCTCTCCATACGCTGCTATGTTGGCTGCTCAGGATGTTGCTGCTCGATGCAAGGAGCTGGGCATTACTGCTCTGCACATCAAGATTCGAGCTACTGGTGGTATGTATTGAGATCTAAGTAGCCGCGCGACAAGAAGACTAATGAATTTGCAGGCAACGGCACAAAAACCCCAGGTCCAGGTGCTCAGTCTGCTCTCCGAGCTCTGGCTCGATCTGGGATGAGAATTGGTCGAATTGAGGACGTCACACCAACACCATCTGACTCAACCCGAAGAAAGGGTGGTCGTCGTGGTCGTCGTCTGTGAGCGCATCGCAGTGCTATGCAATACATGCTTGCGTGCGTGGAGGGTCTTCTACCGCAAGGTTATCCTACGCGAGGAACGGCATGCGGTATCACGCCTGGTCCTCACAAATATTCAGACTTGAAATGGGCGCCGGTGCTCTACGTTGAGGTTGGCTTCTGACTGAGCTAGAGCAGGCATCTCCCGTCGAATGAAAGAATTTCATGACCCGTTCCTGCACTTGATGTCCTCCATAACTTCCTCCTCAATACTATAATTCTTTTCTCACATAGTGACTTCAGCCTGCGTGTTCCGAGTGCCGAATGGCCTTGACTGTGAGCTTGCATTATTGATCGTGAGTGCTCAAACCGAATAAATTTATCCACTTCATCTCAATGGCGTCCTCCCCCACTATCATCTTCATCAACCTCCCCCACAAGACCTTCGTCGGCATCGACCTCACCTCCTTCAATTCGTCACCGAACTTCCATGGCATCACGAACCTCCCACCAGGCCTGCACTTCATCTACACCGGCACGGACGCCTCCCTCTCAATCCGCCACGGCCGGTGGCTGAACATCGAAGGTCCGCGACCCGGACCCCACGTTCTGCAATGGAACAACGACCTCGAACACCTTGAACTCCTCTCGCCAGACACCACCACAGCGCAAGAAGTGAGCAAACGTCTGCCCGAACTCCACAGACGAGGCTTGATAGACTACCACGCGCTCAAAGACGCAAGCGCAAAACAAGCAAAGTCACAAAGCGCATCGCTGCACGCATCGCTGCACGCAGCGGATGAAGACGAAGCCGAATCCGAAACTGAAAACGAGGAATCAGAAGACCCCTGGCCAACCCTCACATCCCACATCTCACCCCGTCTCCTAAACCGCGTCCTCACACCTCACGACCACACCACAGACTGGACACTCACCAGCATCTCCTCAGCACCAAGCGACACAGAGCACATCCCCGGCCTAAGCAGCGTCGAAACACAATCCGCCCTCGCAGACACTCAGACCCTCAACGTCCTCCCCGTCGATCTCAAGCAGACATGGTCTGTCCACGCCGTCGGTCGCCAACGCACAGACATGGCACGCGACAGAAGCTGGTACCTCTCCCACTTGATCGAGGCGCTACGGACACCCACAGCAGCGAGCGGTGACGGAGACCTATCGCAGCAAGCAGCGGCGCGGGAGTTACTGGGAGAAGTACAGTTTACGTTCCTGATGGTACTGTGTCTGGCGAATTACAGCTGTCTAGAGCAGTGGAAGAGGATACTGAGTGTGCTGTTTACGTGTCGTGGTGCGTTGCTTAAGGTGGAGGGGTATTTTGTTGAGGCGATCAGGGTGCTCAGGGTGCAGTTGGGGAGGGTGGAGGATGTTGAAGGGGGGTTGTTTGAGCTTGCGGATGAGATGAGTAGTCGGTGGTTGAGACGGTTACTTAGGATGTTCAGGACGAATGTGGAGGAGGTATTTGGGGATGCTTCTGAGGAGGGGATGGATAAGGGCAGTGAGAGGGGGAAGGGGTTGAGGGCGGCACTGGGTGATTTGGAGGAGTGGTTGAGTGAGAGGTATGGTTGGGAGGATGAGAGTAATGTGTTGAGGAAGGGGATGATTCAGCTCGAGGACGGGGAGATGGTGGAGGTGCATATGGATGGGGCGGATGAGGAGGATGAGACGGGTGATTATGCGCCTGTTGTGGTTGAGACTTAGCCAAAAAGCACAATCTCCTATGTGCACGAGAGATGATCTGGAATAAGGCGGTTTGCCATGAAACATCTTCGAACGATGCGAAGGAAACATTTGTCTCTGCAAGCTGTGTTGAATTCAAGCCGGCATTGTGTTATGTACTCTGCATTCCGCACTCGTATTAGCCCAGCAGACGGAGACGACCGGCTTGCATCCTTTTTTTTTTTATAGCCTTGGGAAGAACCTGGTCTTGCACAATCAGTACTCCGAAGCATCTTACGCAAGCACTACTACGAACAGACGTGGATACCTTGTTACAGTGGAAGATGGCACTCAATGCCTTACAGGTCCACACACGAACCTCTGTTGTCGCTTTTATCGGGTAGTCGATGTGCCTGCTTGCGGAAGAAAGCAGAAGTATGCCATGGCCCGTTCCAGTGGCAGGGTGCACTTGGTTGTAATCTGATATCATTCTCAATCTCTTGCAGCTTCAGCTTGATCGATTGATCGAGCTTTGTCTGAACACGGCTGCAGCTGCTCTTCCTATATAGCTTTGGCGACCCCAGCTGCATTTGTGCCTGATTCAACCGTCCGTCGACTTCCGTAGCATTGTAACACCACACACATGCCAGCCACGACCACCATCATGATACCACAAAGACGCGCACCACAAGCTTGAGGAGCCGCTTAACGGTACGACTTCTGGTATCTCGCTCTCGCACCCGGACCGCCAAACTTCTTCGGCTCACATTGTCGGCTATCGGCTACGAGTAATGTTCGGTCGTACTGCACCAAGGCGCTCTTGAGCTGGTTCTTGCTGTACTCATCGACGTATTTCTGGTAGTATGCGACGATGCTCTTGGCGATGGCCTGTCGGATGGCGTAGATCTGCGAGGTGTGACCACCGCCTGTGACTCGGACTCGGATGTCGACACCCGCGAATTTGTCGGTGCCTACTACTAGGAGAGGTTCGTAGACCTGGGGAGTGTTAGTTTGAATGCGATTGGCTTTGAGGGAATGGCGGGAGGAAGTACCTTGAATCGTAGGACCTCAGGTTGGACGAGACTGAGTGGTTGGCCGTTGACTCTGATGAGGCCTTGACCTTTTTTGCAGTGGGCAACGGCCGTGGCGGTCTTCTTCTTGCCGAAGCATTGCACGCTCTGGGGGGCAGACATGTTGGCGGTATGTCTGGTGGGAGGGACTGGAAGTGAGAGCGTTGCGATAATGTCGTCGACTGCGCGGACTGTCTAGACTTTGCGACTGAAACTGCTGTGGGAGGCTGCCAAGAGTTTCTAGAATACTAAGCTCGAAGTGGTTAACCTGTTTCTGAGCACTAGCCTCGCATAGAAAGTAGCTGCCGCGAGGCTGTATGAAGGAACTTGGGAAGAGCGATAGCGGCAGCTGCATTTCTTGCACCAGCATCAAGCTTCAGCTGACGGGTATTGGGAGGACGCCATAGCTGAGTATCACGTTCCACGACTTTGAGAGGGTACAGGGCGATCCGCAATCCTTTGAGTACTCCAAACTCGACACTCGCTTCGTCCACGGCATCGCATCGCATCACATCACATCACAATCATTTCTATCCTCAAGGATCAGCCAAACCCACAGCTACTGAGCACTACAAACCACAGCTGCTCCGCGCAGCAAAGTTCTTAGCTCTCACGCGCACTACACCCGCTACCAACCATGTCCCAAACTCTAGGCCGCACCCGCCTAGCCTACTCTCGCACCTGGCACCTCCTCGATATCTCCTCCGACCCACGCCCGCTCGGCCGGCTAGCAACCTCCATAGCTCAAACCCTCATGGGCAAGAACAAACCCATTTACGACCCCTCCACCGACTGTGGCGACTATGTCGTCGCCATAGGCGCCCATGACCTGCACACCACGGGCAAAAAACGCTATCAGAAGAAATACTACACGCACAACACGCGGCCGGGCTCGCTGAAGGAGATGAGTATGGACGCCATGATGAGGAAGTGGGGAGGTGGAGAGGTGTTGAAGAAGGCTGTACGGGGCATGTTGCCGAAGAATAGGCTTAGGGATAAGCGGTTGGAAAGGTTGAAGGTCTTCGAAGGCAACAGTCATCCTTATGGGCGGAATTTGGTGCGGTTTGCGGGTAGGAAGGTGAAGCCTGGGATGCTCGACGGGGAGATTGTGGAGAGTGCGAGACGGTTGGAGAGTATGAAAATTGAGATGCCGCCGACGAAGATTGGTGCTGCCCAGGCTTCGACGTGAGGAAGATAGCAGCAATGACGTTGAATTGACGTACAGCCACTGAAAGCAAATTGCTATATTCTCCGATCGGTACCACTAGCCGGACCTGTGCAGGTTAATCGTCGAGGTGAGACGTGGGCACTAGGGAGCACGGCAGACGAGAAGAGCAGAGCGGGTGAGAACGTACTATGAAGTGGAAGCCGGTGTTCAGGCAGTGGCTGTAACTGCATCTCCACGCCAACCATCGGCAGGTGAGATCAGCATTTTGAGACTTTATGGCAGAGGCGAATCACAAAGGGAATTGGGCCAAAGCAAGAGTAACAGCCGATGACATTGGAAAGGCCCTACCAAGAGTAGATTGTGTCAACACTGTATATATTTTAGACTACTATCGAATGGTACAGTACTACCTCATATCAATCTGGAGCCGCACGCAAACACAAACCGCACCCATTGCATGGGCCGTGACACGACTACGCAGCTCATCGGCTGACAGTGCACTTGATAAGACCGTTGGGATCAGACTGAGGGGCGTACACTTCAGCGTCCTTGCCTGTGTTCTTCAACCCCTTGTGCCAGCTCAGATCAATCTCGAAATAGTGCTTATTCGGCAACGAGTAGTCGACATCCGTAACCAGTGGCGCGGCAGCCAGGATCTGCTCACACATCTTGTACATTGTGTTCTGGACTGAGGGCGATTCCTCCTGAGCGAATAATCTGAATGTAATTTCTCGTGCTTTGGCGTGCGTCTCGTCGAACTTGCCGACTTCTTTCTGAACATCTTCGAGTGTTGGGAAGGTAGACCACTTCCAGCCGGCGTCGACGGAAGTGCTCAGAATTCTGTCCCAGGTTTCGGGGAGCGCTGTGTATTCGTCTCGGACGAACGAGTGAAACATTGAGCCTGTGCTTTTCAGTACTAGCAGTTCGGCAATGCCTGATCTTATCTCAATGCCCTTGCCTTCGATTGCATCGGCCTGCACGACCCTCTTCTCGGCGCCGTCTCGGAAGAAAGAGTGAGGATGCGGCTTGCCCTCAATCTCCATCCGCGTCCATCGATGCTGGACGATGTTCACGTGAGCTGTGTGGATGTGCTTGTACTTCTGCACGAAGTGGTTGGCGAGTATGCTGCCGAACAGTTCGGGTGGGTTGACAGGATGCTGCTTGGCCATGATGTATGTTGTTTGCTTCATGCTGTCGGTGGCTACGACGACGCTGTTGTCGGCCTCGGTGTAGGATGTTTCGATGGCGCCTTCGAGGAGGACGCAGACGGTCATTTCATAGACTGTCTGGGTTTTGCTTGCTTCATCACGGACGACTTTGTAGAGGCGGATGTTGTCTTTGCCATAGCGGGCTGCTGAGACTGAAGGCATCTTGTGAGTCTGTCGGATGGTTGACTCGGTAAGAGTGTACCTCAAGGGTCGACTCCTGGTAGATCAAGGCTTTTGAATGCTTGAACTACAACTTGAGGCCCGTTGAGACGCCCGCACGGTGTTCGTGTCAAGCCCTATGTTTTCTGGTACAGGTAGCTACAGAACGTCTGACGAACCGACTTGGCCTGCTTTGGTCAGTATTTGTGAGTTTAGTCCTGAAGGTCTGTCCTGGAGTGATAAGCGTCGAGCTGCTTGGGGGAAGGAGCAACGCTTATATGCTTGAGGTAAGTGTTATCAGTGCGACGATCTTTCAGTGTTTCCAGACGTGCAATACTAACCGAACGATATGTAGCGGCCGAAACGATAGATCAGATAGCGCTTCTGGAGTTTTGAGTAGTCAAATATTGCTCCAGATGTGCATCTGGAGTGTTTTACTGGGCACCCATACGCGTACGAGGCAGTCGGAGCTCGCCGATTGCAGTTGATCACTTCTAGGTCACGTTGCGTGATCTTTTTCCAGATGCTTGAAAGGCGGCTTAAGATATGGACGTGGACGTTCCGGAGCATAGTGTCTGCGATATGATAAGGCGAACCTCAGTGTGGGCCGATTATATTGACGACGCCCTTGAGATGAGGCGGACCTGCTTGACACACTTGACAAACTCCTGTCTGTGGAACATGAGCAGAGACGTGCTGTTCGTAAGTCAACTCAACTCGTTCCTGGTTGGAAAATGTGGCATCAAGCTATGCGCCGCCGCCCCGTGAGAAGAACGAGAAGTGTCTGTAACAGCGATTAGCTCCTAGGTGCTTCAATGTGGCGGTATGAACTTGCTCATGCCTTGCAAACGCGAGCTCAGGAGGCTTGCCTTAAAACTATTAGGCTTATTAGGCGGGGGAAATTAAGCTCGTTCCTCCACCCCGAGGCCCGTTGCGACGACTTTATGCACCGTATTCCTTGACCTCCCACCAATGACACTAGGGTTAATTTCGAGACCATTGATTCACAATTATGCCAACACCACGACCTCCCCCAAAGACGCAGATACTACGTGCAACCGGCAGCAACATCCTGATGTCGATCTGAAATTGCGAATCACCATAACATCACGACACCAATCCAGAACACTCTCGTCAACAATGCTCGACGAACCTCCGACACCGCGACAACATACGAAGATAGTAGGGATAGCAAGACAATAGCAGTGCCCGCCTGGCAGGGCAGGGCTGTGTCCGGTCGTTTGACATCTCACTACGCACTGTCACCTGGTCCCCATGGCTAGATGGCATCGTTCGAACAAGGTCATGCGGGAACGCCCACGCAACGAGTTGGCTTCAAGCATATGTACAGGAGAAGTGACGACTTGAAGGGTTCGTTTGTACGACCAACGGCCACACGGGATCACAGGTCCCTTTCCGGTGGCAGCACAAATGGCCCCAATCCAGGACTCCAGCCGGGCTCCTTCGGTCTGCCCATGCCCGGCAGCTTCAACCCAGAAATGCGCTCGATAGCGCCGAGTCGGAGTCACACTCCTCAGAATGAATTGTCCTCGAGTGCGCCTCATCGGACTGTACGCGCTTCCGTCGACGAAGAACGACCCGGCACGACGGAGGAAAGACAAGCTGCTGTTCGAGACAAGATTGCGAAAGAGATGAAGATCAAGATGGGCACAGAGAACATGCTCGAGGCGCTCATGACCAAGAATGCGAAGCAGACAAGAGACCAAAGGCTGAAGGTCGAACAGGAGCTTGGCTCGTCGAATCGCAAATTAGCACAGTTGCAACAGGAATTGGACCAGGAGATACAACGAGCACTTACTCCTCTAACGCCTCCCAACAAGCGGATGTCTAGTTGTTTCAGGTTGAGTCCAAGGAAGATGCCAGACAATGAAGAGACTGGCTTGCCTGAGGAGGACGGAGAAGATGAAGAAGAGGAGGCGGAAGAGACGTCGCCCACTGTCATTTTCACTGAAGTCCTGCAGCAGCTCGAGATCGAAGGCATGCAGCCAGATTACTACATCGAAAGAGGCAATCGCCTAGTCGACCTATTCAAGAAGAACCCAACACTAAAATACGATATAGCATGGTCCGTGTTCAGCGGGAGAGTTCAGCTCATGTTACTGAGCGAAAGCACAGATGTCGTCGCAGCAGGATATCGACTGACCCGGCATGCCATTGCCGATCGCTCATCGCTGAAGACCATTAGAGAGTTACATACGGACGAGCTTGTTACCCTATCACTAGTCAAAAAGGGCAAGGCCATACTAGAACGGGAACAGGCTGTCAAATTTGTCAGAGCATTTCTCGACGTCAAAGATGGAGTCCACGAGCTTTCGGTCGCCGTCGTTCGAAGCCTGGTTGCTATAGCAGAACACCAAGAGGATCGCTTGAGGAACATGTCTCTTCTGACCTTGGCCGAACTGTTGACGAAGAAACCCAACCTTCTGATTGCTGCTGACGGAATGACTCCTCTATCAGATGCTCTGGCGGAAGGATCTTTTCCTGCTCCAGAAGGTCTCGTCGCTAGTTTCATGTATCTTCTAGATCATCCCCGGCTAAGAAAATATCTTGGATCCGGCCGCGAATTTGAGGCCATGTTCGCACCATTCACAGATCCTCTCATTCTTGCAGGTGACGAAGAAAAACTGAAAACCTGCGCGAAGGGCATATCGGCGATGATGAAAACTTGGCCTGGCTACCTCACACTCGCGCAGAACGGCGCTGCCTCTCTAAAGTCGTTGATTGATTCCTTAGTTTATCCGAACACGTCCACACGGGACCTCATTCTTGAGCTGATGTTCGACATTCTACGTATAAAGCCCCCTTCGTGGTCTTCCTCCTTCCTGGCTGGACGAAGGCTGACCACTTACGGCCGGGTCAACAATATGGTCGACCCTAACATGAAAAGGAGCCTAATACCTGAAACTACTGACGGGCGTTTCGATCTAACAACACACTTCACAGCGGTCATTCTTGCTACCCTGCTACGAGCAGGGCTAGTCCCCGCCCTGATGGATCTGATCAAGTACGAAGAAGACTCGGCAACAAAGAGAAAAAGCACCCTTCTTGTAACAGAAGTTCTGAAGCTTGCTCATCACTCCCTACCACGGAGCATGAGTGCAGGGATTCAGGTTCTGGGCGACTTGTTGTCTCCATTTGACATTACTGGCATGGATTACGTTGCTTCGAATACAAGTATGGTGTATCAGATTGAGAGCATCAACAGAACTGCAAACAGGACCGGTGCTATATCACACAGAGCAATCGAGGGCGAGGAAATGCCAGTAGGACAACAAGCAATTGAACGGGCAAGATTTACCGCAACTATGGATGCGAAGCTGTTCGGACAGGCTGTTCTAGATACTGGCGTCCCAAACCACACGAATTACACAAAGTGGAATTGGAACCTCATTAACAATCTAATTGATGGACCATTGACCAATCAGAGGCTTCTGGAGGAGACGCTAAGGACTTCCAAGTTCGTCAAGAGACTGGTTGGCTTCTACCGGCCATTCAAATGGAGGTTCTCGGTGATCCGAAACACTAGGCCGAACCAGCGATATGTGCGGACAGGGTGCGCGCTGATGCGAGCATTATGTCAGACACAGATAGGGGCACAATACCTGTCCGAGAACAAACTGATGCGACAGATCGCTGAATGCCTCGCGCAGCTCGATAGACACAGTGGGTTGACATCTACTTCGCCCTTGTTCGACAAACACAATATGATTGACTACCTAACAGGTGGGTATTTTGCTATGCTGGGAGCACTTAGCGAGTCTCTTGAAGGGATACAAATAATGGAACGGTGGCACATGATGAACATGTTCTACCATATCTTGCAGCTGCCGAAGAGGGTAGACCTGCTGAAGGCCTTCCTGGGAAACATGAATTATTCGCTCGACACGCACTTACGAGTCATGCTTTCGCAGGCGTTGACCGCTTCACAGAAGGACACCCGGCTTTTCGCTACAAAACTACTGCGAAAATATGCCGTTGGCAGGATGAGGTATTCTGCCGGCTTGCAGGACGCCCATAGTTCTCAATGGGCCATCAGACTTGTGTTAACCCAACTCTACGATCCTGATGTCGAGGTTTGCGAGGTTGCCGTGCGGATCCTGGAAGAAGCTTGCGATCAGCCGAGTCATCTTGAATTTGTGGTCAAATGTCGGCCGGCGCTTGATCACCTTGGCGAGATTGGAGCTCCGCTTCTGCTGCGTTTCTTGTCCATTTCAACAGGCTACCGATACTTATCCGGTCTGGATTACATTCACCAAGAAATGGACGACTGGTTCCTTGGCCGAAATGACTCATACGTTGCACAAGTCGAAGCATCTTTAGCGCGGGCTTATCTAGATCCCGGCATAATGCATCGTCACGCCTACGGCGAGGACATGGACGAGTATAACGATAGCGGGCTGTTGCCTCCTCACTTTTACCGCGAGCTAGCACGAACAGAGGAGGGCTGTAAGCTGTTGTTGCAGTCCGGGCATTTTTACGAGTTCGCAAGCACAATCCGCGAGTTCCGACTTGATGATGAGGAGCATGAGTCATTGACCAAAGTCAAAGGCTGCATGTGGGCGGTCGGCAATATTGGCTCGATGGAGATGGGCGCTCCTTTTCTCGAAGAAAGTGACATTGTCAAAGGCATCGTGCGCATTGCTGAAGGTGCGGAAGTGATGTCTGTCCGTGGCACAGCAGTTTTCGCGCTCGGACTAATCTCGCGGACAACGCACGGCTATGCTATGCTTACAGAGTGCGGTTGGGCTATCACAACTGACTCGGGTGGAAAGTCGCTCGGTCTGTGCATTCCCCTTGACCCGAGTCGGCTTTGTTTGAAATTCAAGCTCACAGAAAGAGTGTACTACGAGCGTCAAGCACAACAGCAACGGGCGCAGAAGTACAAATCTGCCACTACCGATCCGGATCCAGTTCACGCGAGGATACTCAAGCTGATTGTGGATATGGGCAATAGCGTTATGTACAAGAAGGTTGCGGGTGATCTCCAAATACTCAAGGCCAAGTATGCTGACGCATTCACTAACGTGAAGCTATTTCAAAAATCTCTGTTCATTCTGGAGAGTCACCGCTACCGATTGCAGGCGCGGCAATTCATCCTTGACTTATTTGACAAGAGTGTGATGAGGTCGATCGTGCTCGAAGAGGAGACGGAGGATAGTACGAGTGAATCAGATACTGGTTAGCTTAGGATAGCATGGACAAATACGTCGGGGCGTGAGGTCCGCAGGCCGAAAAATGGGGCGGAAGTCATCGCGGAGCCTAGCCGGTGGTTCAGCTGTGGCGGACGAGAAGTAGCATGGTAGGCCACGAGGCATATGGAATGTATGATTCGATGATATGACTGGAAAGGAAACTGGTTCCAGGGTGCGCCAGGGCGCAAAGGCTTGACCAGTATCAAGGCATGTGGTGTTCAGGTTGCTACCCACGTTAGGAGCTTAGCGAGATGGGGCATCTAAGGTGAGGCTCACGGCGTGCCACGGGGTGCATACATTTACGATCTAGACTTGCAGGATTGTGAAGCACAATCTTCTTATCGACGTTACTACCAAATTTGTGGAACATGTTCGAACCACTAGTGCAGCTCGGGCAGAAGAATCTTCGGTGAATCACCGGCCTGGGCAGATTTAGTCTGATAAAGTATTGTATTGGTCAAGGCTGAGATCGGATAGATCGTGCTTTGAGTTCGCATGGCTGTGCGCGCTCGGGCTTCTGGAAGAAAGCCTTGTACCACAAGACCTGGGACATGAGAGAGCTGGAACCGAATCTTGAAGACACCGACAGCTCTTTGCTGTACTCTGGTAGTCAGTTTACGCAAACACGACTATTCTAGAGCCTTCCATTCATAGCCGATCCAGTGCGGCAATAGATCGCCTAATGTGCTACTCGCAGAAGACGTCGCTGCCTGCTACACTGTGTACGCATCTATGACGAATTGATGCAACTATGAGTTGTGCGGGAAAATAGTCGCGGAAATACGCTAACCACATAGAGGATAGTGACGAATGCTTCTCTCGCTTCCGAACCGTTCGGCTGCTTTACCCTTGGCCAGCATGTCGCCTCTCGATCCCCATGTATGTGCGAGATCCCCAAGCCTTAGAAGGCTCACACGTATCGAGATGTCACCAACTTATCTGCAAACCGCGCGCAGGCCGATGTTTCATCGGCTAATGGTGCGTGCAATATGTGGTTGCTTCTTGGTTCTCATGGAACCGTGCTCTCCAGTTGCAGGTTAGCCACCGCGTTACTCGGGTCAGACTGGCTTTTCATTCGTGCTTGTTGGCTCTGCCTTTTGTGAGCACCCAAGGCAAACCTGAACCTTAGTGCACCCCTCGGGCCAGATTTGTATGCCAGGGTACGAATGATAGTGTCGTCGATCGTGTCGATGTTCCGACTTTCATATGCTCATCAGTCTTGTATAGAAGACTTACATCGACACCAACAAAATTTGACAAGCAAACCCGTCGGTCTGGAACGCTTCGCCTCCACACTTGTATGTTAGTGAAGCAGGCGTCCGCAGTTTTGCTTACAACGATGGCATTATTTTACTATTGACAATACACCCAGCTGCCCGCGACTGCTCCATTTCGGAATACTGAAGCAAGATCGACTATCGCAGCCAGCATTCACTACTCAGCTACACGTGGTAGCCCAACCCTCAAGATTGATCCGCTCGCCACATCAGGCAACTCCGATGTTGAAGCCACCAGAACTCTAGTCGAACGAACATCGAGCGGTCCCAATAAGAGGAGGAAGACTGGACACCACCAGCCCATCGCTGCAGCGAGTACCGCCTACATGAGCGAAGATGGGACGCAGATACGGGCGAGTCAAGCCCATGTTGGCCTCAGACCACAGGAAGACGCCAGAGCCATAGTTCGACTCTTCCAATGCGCACAGTGTTCCCATCCTATCCGAGAGCCCTTGATCTTACCATGCGGCAATTCCATGTGCAGGCCATGCATGCCCTCTCCCCACGTTCGTGCGAACATCACCTACCCTCAGAACGCAGGTCGGTCCCAGGGATTTGTTTGTCCGTTCAAAGACTGTGGCATGGAGCACTCTCTCGCCGATTGCAGCATGGATGTGACCCTCAACAAGATGATGGAACTTGTCAAAGGTCAGGTGACTGTCAATACTTCCACCTCCTCCGACACTGCTCTACAACTTGACGAACGCCCACCCCGGCGCAGCGTCGTGGACAGTAACATGGAAATCGTGCCCAGATCACGTGTTTTGACTAGAGGTCGTATAATCTCGGCCTTGGTCATGGCGGGTCTGGGGGAGTTGCACTACCACTCCGAGCTCACTTTTACTCCTGTCACACTCACGGCTTCTGAAACCACAGCACCTTTGGATATGGCTGTTTTCGAGAGTCTCAAAGAGATTGTGCGAGCTGAATTGGAATGCCAGGTCTGCTATAGCTTGATGGTGGATCCCCTTACCACTACCTGTGGTCACACCTATTGTCGGAAATGTGTTGCAAGAGTCCTTGATCACTCTACTCTATGCCCAGCATGTCGGCGACCACTGCTGTCTATGCGCCCAGGAGTGTCTACTGAGCCTTCAAACAAGCGACTATCACAGATAATCCACGGGTTGCTGGCAGATGAGCTAATGGCGCGCATCATTGCGATTCAGGAGGAGGAAGGCATGGACGAAGAAGGTCTGGTGCCACTGTTTCCTTGCACTCTGGCCTACCCTGGGATGCCCACATTTCTTCATGTCTTCGAGCCAAGGTACCGTCTCATGATCAGAAGGTGCGTGGAGAATGGGTCGCGAACTTTCGGTATGATGATGTATAATGGGCATCGATTACCTCAAGGCAACCTTGGAAGGTCACAATATATGCAATACGGCACTGCCTTGCATATCTCGCGCATTGAAGTCTTCCCGGATGGTCGCAGTCTCCTCGAAACACAAGGCTTGTACAGGTTTCGGGTTTTGGAGGGGTCACTAGTGGATGGTTACCATGTCGCTCGCATCCAGCGCATTGACGATATGCCTCTGGCCGAGGAAGAGGCCGCTGAAGCTCTCGAGACAAGCGGTCCAGAGCCGGACGAAAACAATTTTGAAGCGAAGATAAAACACATGTCGACACAGGCACTCCTGCAGTACAGCCTTGATTTTATACAACAGGCTCGAACACGGTCGGCGGATTGGCTTCACGAGCGCGTCTTGGCAGCATATGGTCAACCACCAACAGATGCAGCTAATTTTCCTTTCTGGTTTGCAAGCGTACTACCGATTAACGACGACGAAAAGTATAAACTCCTTCCCACGACAAGTGTCCGGGAAAGGCTTAAGATGACGGCACGGTGGATAAAAATTTTAGAAGAAGCAAGATGGTAAGTCCTTCTCGTTTCGTGCTATGTCGCAAGATCGTGCACGGATGTCCATTTGTTCGAGGGTCATCTCGCCTGACTGGTGTTTTGAAGTGCGAGCGAACGCTTTATGCGCCTTGCTAGGCCACTTGAACCAGAGCTTGAATACGGTGAAGCTCAACCTCAATCTCAACCAGAAGTGGCTCCCGTAGCTACTCGGGAACCAGATGCAGAAGCGACCGAGACAGCCGACTTGTATCAAGCAGACGCAGATGACCCTCCTACGGCAGAAGTCGAAGAATCTCCTCAGTCTCAAGCACCTGCACAACAAAGTCCCGGAAATGAAAGATCATCAAACTAACGAACGCACCACAAATGCAGGCACCAATATTCATGTATAGTTTTATGACTAGCCATCATCGGCTCCATATCGGCGGTCGCGCTGAGCGCGGTACTATTTTCATCAGACCTTCGCCAGAGATTGATAGACTTCATCTTCTTCGAGTTCCCAGCAGGTGATAGTGGTCAGCAGACGAAAGACCTCATCGCCTACAAAGCTGGTCGCGCCTGGAGCCGCATCTTCGCGCCAAAGGCGTTCATGTTTTTGAGTTGGATTTTCTGGACGGTCATCCAGACTATGATACCCTTGCTTACTGTGCATTTTCAGATGAGGCGGCAGTTACGGAGAGAAAACTTCAGATTCGGTCTAAGACCATTTGTCAGGAGGTGATAGCATGGGATTGGACATTTCATATTGTGGCATGAAATTGAAGCGTAATTATGCGAGCGGGGTAGGGCATTGGATTCGAGCACCACGCTATACTTCCTATGTGACCGAGTAGTCAAAGAATTGATACACTTCTTACCTTCCAACATAGGTAGCCCATCTCTTTTGGGACCAAGCCGCAGTAACACTTCGAAGGGCCTTCTTGCTAGAGTTCGAGTATGAGTGCTGACCGATCGAGGGATATTCATTCTGTAGCACGACTGCCATGTGGCAGTCAATCACTGGCACTGGGTGAGTGCACCCACATCTGCGCGCTCTGCTGGACGACGATTAGCGTTGGCTCGGCAGACTTGCATCCTCCGCGCACTTGTCATGTGAATCAAGCTTAAGCTTAAGTAAGGTATCAATGATGTCATGTCTCGAATTACCTTAGCTAACACGCCCCGCGAGAGCCGCGTCGCCGGTGCAACCGTACGGTGGACATTATAGCTGTAAAGTGCTTTATTGAGTCACTCTCCGCACACGGGGCTCGCGCGCGGCGAGGCGGACGTAACTACAGTGAGAAGTAACCGTGAGAAGTGAGCTACCGACCCTAGAAGCATGGGTAGAGGCGCCCAGCTGGAACTGACTACAAACCGACACGGTGAGTACGTTCATGAAGTTATTATCCAGCGCAAACGACTTGGAAAAATCGGTTCGGCGTTGCTTCTGAGAGCTGATGTTATGTGCGCGTCTTCGTGTATCTCATCGTCTGGAGTTTGACTTGTAGCCGACAAGAAAATGTCGAAGAATTACGGGCCCAGGTGAGCACAACTCTTCCAGCGGGGTTAACAACACTCTCATGTACGGGAGCAGTTGCTATTCTGCCTCTCTACGCGACCGTCTAAACAGTGCTTTGAGAGACATAGCTCAGGCTCAGACACTTTGCAATGCACCGTCAATTTCTGTAGGTGTACTGCACAATGGTGAAGTGATTCTTCGTGAGAGCATGGGTCTTCGAGACGTGGAGCGCGGAGTGAAAGCATACCCGGATACCGCGTACCGGCTGGCTTCATGCTCCAAGATACTGACTTCAGCCACACTGGGTGTACTGGTGAACGAAGGAACCATATCATTGGGTGACCTCATCAAGAAACATCTTCCCGAATTCAACCCTTCAGAGGACCCCCGGATCGGTGCGGAGGGTAAGATTCTCGGTGTATGCCGACACTCTATAGGGTTAGGCAACCCAAACATGGCCGTGAATGGACCCCATGGTACTATAGTGAGCTCTGGAAAAGACTACGTCCACCTGGTGAATGCTTGTCCCACATCCAATGAGCATGGCCAAAGGTTTCGAAGTTGGTGGTTTTACAGCAACATAGCCTATGGTCTGATGGCAAACCTGGCCAAGGCAGCTACTGGGTCGAGTTTCGTAGAGATCTTGAAAACAAAAGTCTTAGAGCCGTTGGGATTGAGACAGACACTTATCTCATAAGACGACTACGCCAAAAACGGAAACGTCGCTCACGGATATGTGAGAATGCACAGTGGAGAATGGTCGAAGATCGAGAATCCTTTCCCAGATGAGACACATCCCGCCTTGTTGGCCTGCATGGGCCTCACGAGCTTAGTCAACGACATGTTGGCATTCTGCGCGGCGGTGATGAATCGATATGACGAGGAGAAAGGTCCACCCTCTGAAGATAGAAAGCCTTTGCTGGGACAACTTCAGAACAACCCGCTACGTCAGATTGCGGCCTCATGGGATATATACTGGACCCGTCCCATGGAAGATGGGTTCGAGAACGACACTGCATACGCGATGCGATGGGTTGGTATGAGACGACCATGCCATCTGGAGCTCTGGGCCTTCTCTCCTACAACCACCGCCGGTACCTCAATGTGAAGGACTCTGTGGTACCCTACATAATCGGCAAAGAGCCACCGCGGCGTGTGGTCCACGGTCACAACGGGATCACAAATGGAGCAACGGCGACGGTATATGTCCTCCCCGACCCCCACTCTGCTGTGGTCGCATTCAGTAACGCTGCTGGAGCGGGCGACGCTGCTGAGACAGCAGCCCAGATACTCCTGCAAGCTCTCTTCGATATGACTCCTAAAGTAGACCTCCTGGTTCCTTTACGCGAGGAGATAGACCGGACACTGAACGAGCGTGAAGACATCAACAGGGAGTGGCGCAAGAACCGGGACGTCTCTGTGCCTCAATTCTGTGCTTCAAAGTACGTTGGAACTTACATCGGCCTTGGCATCTCCCGGACGGACGTAGAAGCAAGCGAGACCTCACCGAGCGGACTCGCTGTCGTGTTCGGCGAAAAAGATCGCATCCAAATGCGAGCTCGAGCATTACAATGTTGACGCTTTCAGCTTCCTGCCTATGGATCACAAGGAAGTGCTTGCCCGGGGCATGATCGATTGGGACTACTACACAGTTGGCATTCTGCGTTTCATGAGGAAGAGCGAGGACGCACATTCACAACCTGATGGTGGAGTAAATGGCAAAACCCCTGTTGTTGGCCTAAACTGGCAATGGGATCAATGGGAGAAGCCAAGCTTCTATTCCAAAGCCTGACACTCGATATAGTGGTAGTATCTGTGCTGGCCTTCACCTACTACTCACGTACCCCGAGCACGATCCTCATCCAATCTCAATGTCGTCTATAGCCAAAGCAAGGTCTATTGCGTTGCCCCTATATCTTTCGAATTTATGAGAAGCATCTCAGAATCATCAAGCGAGTTCTCTGAGCCTGGAGCCGTCAATAATAGACCGCGTATATAAACAATACACTATAAGATTAGGCTCATTTCTACCACTAGCACCACCACGACGTGGTTAATTTAGCCTTCGAACCTAGAGATTCCAAAGAGACCCCTCATCACTAGCTTTTAGTCTCTAAGTAAACTCCGATATGTGCTTTCGCAGGTTTCGCTAAATGCTGGATATCACTGTGAGGGATTCCACACAGAAGGCTACAGTGCCTTGAAGACATACGAGGGCACGTGAGCGAGGAAGTGCAGGAACTCCGCAGAGTCGCAAACTCGGAAGTAATATCTACAAACTCATTGACAAGATCCGGTCCCTTTCCTTCAGCTAGTGGCAAACGATGTCTGCGCTTGTATAACTAGATGCACTCGACCAGCAGCTGTGACCATCGGTCAAGGTCAAGTACTGCTTTCGTCAAGGTGCATGAGAGCTGATGCCAGAACCTGCGATAGCTGCCTACTACTCCCTAGCTTGGATGTCAGATCGCACTTTCCGATACAGTACTCATTTTAACATCAAGACAATCTTGCAGCACACTTAACTACGATAATTTGTGCTTGTCTTGTGCAGTTCCTGGTCTGCATCAATCATGGCAGAAGCATTCGGCATTGCGGCGGCGGTTGTGTCCCTTCTGCCTATTTGCAGTGGTGAGGTAAAGAACGACTATTCTATGCAATTCGCTCATATGACTGCTTAGATGGATTTACTGTCGTTTCAAAGATCTTCAAGGCTGAATCGGCTGCTAATCAGCTGTATTGGAGGGTGAAGATACAGTATGATGTAAGACAATGGCATTTTCCATGAGCGGCTGTGGTTAACCACTACTAAATCATCTAGATCTTTCTCAAATGGAGAGAAGAGATGTGGGAAGAACCACCAGGGACATTCTCAAAGTCGAGGTTCGAAGCGTACGCGAAGGAGCATCCGGGAGCAGCTCAAGCCATCATCACGCAGTTATCGATGCTATTAGTGGTGCTCTTGGACGTATGGAAAATGAGAGTCACGAATGGTCTAGGGAAGCCTCGCGTGGACGCACATCCGGTACGAGTGATAATGCTTCTAATCATCAAGAACACGACTGACCAAACAAAAGCAACCTCAACCTCTAGCTGTCAGTGACTGGAAAGATCTTGCAACACTACAAGGTCAAGCAAAGTTTAAGTCGTTCAAAGAGGAGTGTCAGACAAATATGTCGTTCGTGCAAAAATGCAAGTTTATCTTCAGGAAAGACGACGAACGATGGGAAGGTGTCGTACAATTACTCAAAGAATACAACACCAATCTGTGCTCTCTTGGGCCGAGCCGGAGGTTTTCTAGGATTGAGCACAGGGAACTGGAGATCATTCGTGATCAAAACAAAAACCAACTGGATTCTTTTCTGGTGGCATTCCAGGCAAGTGCTCAGCAAAGAGTAGCCTTCACACGCAACAGTCTCAAAGATCATTACTTCTATCAGATGGCACAATTCAGAGCAGCTGTGATGAGTGATGACCGTCGCCAGCCTCTTCGAAAATTCACTCAGAAGGATTTCAAAATAGCGGAGAACTATAGGCTGGAGGGAGTTGGAACTAGTACGATGGCTCTCATGTACAAACATCCTTACGCAGGAGATCGACGAGTGGTGCTGATAGAATGGATGGATCCAAGAATGGACACAGATATCTTCAAAGCTATAGCATCAATGCTCGCCACCCCGAGGCCTGAGCAGCTCTTGCTACCGAAATGCTACGGTATTGTGGAAGGACCTGAGGCCTTCGACACCGATCACAGACCGCTTGGTATTGTGCTCAAAGCTCCACCCCACATAGGTCAGGATCTCCCAGAGCACATGATGGCCGGATCAATCTCGATGCATCGAATGCCGATCTCCTTGAAACAGCGGCTCGAGCAAGACAAGCATAACAGCCCTACGGTCATTTTGGATCTTGCAATCCGCTTCCGACTGGCTAGAAAACTGGTGAACGCTGTTCATGTGATGCATCTCGTTGGTTGGGTTCATAAGTAGCCGTTGCATTACTCTGAGCAAGACTGCGTGATGAATAACAGCTCTCTAGGAACATTCGGTCTACCTCAATCCTCTTCTTTCCCGCGACCATCGCGTCTACCACAGAGGCCGGAACCCAGATAGCATATGACCGACCATTCTTCGTCGGCTTTGGAAGTGCTCGAATCGATAATGTGACTGTGGATGAAGGCAATCATTACGAGTACGACGACGGTCGGCGACCTTACTTTATGGAGATGGATCATTACCAGCATCCAGAGAAACGCAACAATCCGAAATTGCGCTACTCCCGTGGCTTTGACATTTACAGTTTGGGCTGTGTGCTTTTGGAGATTGCGTTCTGGCAACCTTTGTCAAAGTTAGCACAATCAGACGCAGAACCCGAAGCATTCACTCGTGAGCTACAAGATCGAGCAAAACAATTGCCTGGGTAAGCTAAATGAACTTGTACGGTGGTATAAGAATGACTGTGCTGATAAGAAACAAATAGGCTAGTGGGTACCACATACGCCAAGGCAGTCCAAAAATGTCTACATGTTCACAGTCCCAGTCGAGATGATGCTGGCAATAAAGCAATGTCAGAACTTCTATTAGAAATTGTAGTTGGGCTGGACGGATGTATGGCATAGCTGTTCGTGGAGGTACGATGATGTACTAGATTTACATTTTGTGACTGAGCGTCAAGAACTTTTTGTTCCAGAGAGTAGGTAGTATCGATACATTCCGATGAAGCTTAGGGAACCATCACGCCATACTGAATCTGACAGGCCGGTCTTTGGTGAGACCAGGGCACCAAACAGTGCATCATATCATGCCCGTGGCTTCCGTTGGTATGGTCCGCCAGAAAACATTTCAGATCGACGATGTTGTGCTCATGGTATTGGTTATGGGCTCCGCTGAGGAGGCGTCGATGAATTCTCTACTATCGATAAAAGGTAGGCTTGGGACGCGTTGCTTTTCTCGTTTACAGATGACTGTGTGGACGTCGGACCTGCTGCGGCAGGTCTATCCATATGTCTCACGGCCACCGGCTTTTGGCACTCTGTATCTGAGCGTCTAATGCTGTCTCTGAACTTCGAGTACCAAATTCTATGTTTCTTCTCAACGTGCCGTATCCAATAGTCTCGTCCTGTAAACAGCTCAGTACAGTCCTGGTCCAGTACCATGCATCAGGATCTGATTTCGTCTTCTTCCTTCACATAGTTCAAGAGCTCCTGGTCAATTGCCTCATCAATGGCCTGATCGCGGACAATCAGACGCTTCTTGTTCTGTTGCTCGAATGCCATGAGTTGTACTTGATCGTCTTGTAGTGGATTTTGGGTAGAAGTCGAGGATCCGAGCAGAGCCTGCTCGACCTCCTGTCCTGGTGCCGTAGTAGCGAGAGTTGCCGTTGATAGTCCTGTAGCTGATGTCGAGCCTGCTCGCGCGATGACTTCTCCGCTTGAAGCATTTTCGACCACCTTTTTTGGTGCTCTCCAGTAGCATAAGTTGCATCTGATATTCCTGTAACTGAGGTGAGATGGGAGTCGAGGAGTCGAGCCGGGCCTGAGGAGGTGGATTGGTTTGTGATTGTGGAGCTTGTTTGGTAAGTGGTTCAGGCTCGCTCGTTTGCATCCATAGGCCCTCGTGTTGTTGGATTCGCTGAAGGCCTCGTAGAGGCGTCTGCGTTACAATTTGCTGCTGTTGAGCTGCCTGCTCAGCCAGCTTAAGCTGCTGCCACAGGTCTTGATACTGCTGCCGTTGTTTGTGAGCCATCTGCTGCTGCTGGAGAGTCATATAATGCATCCCTCGCGTGGGAACACTTACTGCATTCCCTGGCTGCACACCCTCGGTCACATCTACGGACGAGGTTGGTGCCGTAGGCTGCAATGTTAGCGTGCCCGAATAGGATGGGTTTTGCTCGGATGGTGCTTGGCCACGCAGCCGTTCCGGCATTTGTGATCGTAGCACCAGTCGTGCCCTATCTTGTCCCTCGAGGAGCATGAGTTGACGTTGCAGACCTTGCTGATTCGCTGGATTTGTCAATTCGTTATTAGGCATCGTTGCGGCAGCCACGCTCGCACCTCTCTGGTATCGACTTTCGATTGTTAGTGCTTTCGGATCATCACTATCTGGTACTACATATGGGCTAGAAACTGTCGGTAATGTCGACTGTATGATTTCAGCATTGGCTGAGAGTGCTCTGGGCATGCTCAGCCTCTTCGTAGGCATATCCAGGTAAGACCAAGCTTTTTCTGTACCATCCTGCGGCGCCTGTCGCTTGGAGCATAGAGGCCTTCGAGCATCACCCTGGCTTTTCTGCTCGACCACTTGTTGTTCCACGTTGGTGAGATCTTGCAGAAAGCCTGAAAGATTTTTCAGAGTGTCATTGAAGACGTCTCTAGTCGCTATTCTTTCGTAGTGAGCGTACTTCAGCGTTCCTGCTTTCCCATCTTCGGCTGGACAGGCATTCGACGACTTTCCCGTAGGCGTACCTAGGTACTTTAGTTGTGCGGCCTGAGTCTCGATGTCACGTTCGAGGCTTTCCGCTTGTCGCTTTATCACAGTTCGTGTGTGTGGCCGTAGCTGGTTTTGTTCCATGAACAAACGCACTTCCCCGAAGCCGGTACCCATAAGGCAGGACCCTTGAGTTTGAAGCGCTAGTTTGGATGCCTTGGTGATAGTACTTATATCGATTGTGTCGAGGAATTGTAAGCCCACGGTTGAAGCCACATCTGCAAAGGAGCAAGCAGTGTCGAAGTGCTTTTCGTGACATTGGAGCAGCAGCTGGAGGGCGACCAACTCCACAGGCGTGAAAACGTCCAGGTAGATATGCTTTCTTTCGGCCTTGTCGCGGGCCTGGTGCTTCAAGAGGAATGAACCCCACCTTGCATGCTTCGTTGCTTCTTTCATGACCGGGTGATCGACAGGTAAGCTTCTTAGCCGCGCTATCATCTGCTGACGAAGATTTTGATCTCGTGGTGCAGAGCTTCCACACTCATGTTCAAGACGCGTATCGAGAGCGTTCTCAATCAGGAGATCCATGATGTGTTGATCGACTGTTGCGTGATCGAATCGTTGTGTATTGGCATCAAGGCGTAGAACATCGACAGCCTTGTGAGGTATCACATGCTCGCCCGATCCCAGATCTGCACGAGTCTGCCGGGCAAGCAATGCGGGAGGTGGGGTGAGGACATTTACGCCGGTAAAAGCGTCATCTGAACTCCTTTGATATGTGAAGGCTGGACCTGCTTGGCATCCTGTACTTGGTGCCATCAGGGGTGCCTGAGTAGCAGGCGGAGCACTTTGAGAGTAGGAAATGGCACCTTGAATAAGCTGCGAAGGGGTATCACGCCGCGAAGCTGTGTCGAAGTAGGGGCTTGGCATATTCTCGACACTGTAGGTCATGGAGACATCACCGTTTTGGTCCCGATACTCTTCAGTGAACGGTGATGGCGACCTGGTGCTCAGACTTCGAACACTACCGGGGCGGCTAATGTGTTCGAGGTCGCTGTCACTAGACTGATCGTCACAATATTGCTGGATCTCTTCCTGCCGTAGACGTGTTCGGATGGCAAGGTCCTGAAAGTTGTCCGATTCCACCACGACGAAGTCGCCAAATGGGCTGGGAGACGATGGCAGATTCATGACTGCACAAGGCGGCAATGTTAATAGCACTGGTTTAGAAGGTCAACAACTACCATCGAGGCCCAGAGCTGAATCGTAGACTCAAGATACAAGAAAACGCGAGATGAACAGAAAGCAGATAGGGAGTTGGGAAAGCGAGCTCGTCTATGTCGTGGAAGAGTTGGCTACCGAGGGGAGGAGCAGAAGGTAGATGTTTGTGCACTGAGGTGTAAGTTAAGGCAATTGCGGATGCCACTTGCGAGACGCGGTAGAACATGACTGCGATTGGACAGATGATGCAGAAAGCCCGTTTTGTGTTGCGTGTTGAGGCCCGCAGAGGATCTGCGCTCATGCGAGAATGCGAGAGAGAAGCTCAGAACAGGCAGCAGATGACAAAGGGAGATGTTGAACAGGTACGGCGTTCCAATAACGTTCCAACATACACTCTTACACGAATGACAGGTGGTGTGACAGCGCGAATGACTGTGGAGCTGAATAATGTCGAGCGCATGAGCAAAATCGTGCTGTAAATGACCGTATCTATGTCAATACTCCAATTACAACCATCTAAACCCTTGAAAGGCTGTTTTCGAACTTCCCAAGTTCATGGTTGCTGATATCCACAATAGATTACTCTTACTAGCTTAGCCTCTTTGGGTTAATAGTCCTGATCCTCTTGCTGTCAATCCAAACAGACATCGCTTGCCACGCAATCCTGTGTACAGCGACCTCCTGATTAGATCATGATCTACAATCTGAACAGGTGTAGCGTAGTTAAGTAGTGTCCTTGGCTATGAACGTCGTACTAGCGTAGATAGTTAAGTAGTGTCCTTAGCTGTAAACGTCGTACCTCGATCTCGCCTCGTAGGTCACTGTTTATTTAGACGGTAGCCCTACTAAGATAAATGATCAGAGAACTCCGATATATCTTTGCGGCGCCTTTCCTATCTCGCTAGACGTTTAATCCTATCTCGTTACTGTAAGACTTAGCGCTCTAGCCAAGCACCAGAGCGTCTTGCGTGGGCCTACTGTATCTGATGAGGATTAGCCTACGTATGCACCTGCCTGATCAAAAGGGCTAAACCTATCTCGATCGGTCGCTCTACACAGGATTGCATGGCAAGCGGTATCTAATCATCAGTGGTAGCTGTGCTGTCCTTCTCATCTCCAGTCTGCCGTCGATAACAACAGAATGTCAATACTTTTGTTGCTGGTGCTGCAAGTGCCTGCAACTTAGCTCCAGCGACATGGTTGATGGCTCGGACGTGTCTCGTGCGTTGAATATCTACTTGCTGCTTAGCCTCCAGTGTTAGTATGGGCAGGTGCACCACGTGAGAGAAATCACTATCACGTCCTCGTCGGAACAGCTTACCGCTTCCGTCTGAGTGAATACATCCCGCCGATTTATTCTTCAGACGCAGCGCTTGATGACGAAGTTCTAGATTGAAATGTTTCAGGAAGACCGGCCGAAGCCTTGGGTCAGCCTCAGCCAGTTGGCATCGATTGTTCCGCATGAGCTCTATGACACTATGGGAGCTGACGCTCAAATGGTTATTTATGACAGTGTATCCATCAATCTCGAATTTGTCTCGCCGCAAGTGACCAGGCGTGCACCAGCTCGATCATGTCGAGAAGGCCAACGACGCCTACAGGGGCACGAATGCAGGAAGGAGTCGCTGGTATTGAGCCTTATGGGTATTCAAAATGCATGCATGCAAGACTTGGGGACATTGTTAGGTGGCAGATATCGGAGGTCGGATAGTTGATGGTCACCAATAGTCTCAAAGAGCGCACATGGATCATCTAACAGCGACCTCCAAAGCTCATACATGGTTCGAGACCGTTCTAGCCACGGCCGAACGACCCACCGCTCTGAGCAGCCGTCGCAATGTTTGGCTGGGGAAAAATGTTGAAACCAGGGGTGGGATAGGTATTGTTGACGGACGAGCCACCAAATGCACCAGCAAATGTCCCGCCTCCGGCGCTCTGTGAAGGTTTTGGAGTTGTGGGTGCACTGTTATACCTCCGGCAAGCCTTCTCGCTACCATTCTTGTGCTCGTGATACGTGCAACCTCGCCCAAACGCAGGGTCACTTGTAGCCGATGATTTGTCCGTATAGAGCGTGAAGGCGTTGAACACGTCAACCACTATACCTCCTCCACATTCAAAGAACGTCTCAGCTTCGCTGATCAATCTAGGTTCCGGTCGCGGCGTGAGATGTGCCTGTATGTTCTGCATGTCCCAGGCGTAGCGGTCAACGAGGAAACGATAGAGACATGAGGTGCGAGCTGGCTTGGTCTCCATAAGCTGTAATGTCCTGAGACCTTGTAATACCATCTTCTTGTCGTGTGAAGCTTTCATGACGACGGCCTGTATGACGTCCATCATGGCGTTCTGACCACTTTCCATCAACAGCCTGTCGGCCAGCATCCACGCGTGAATGAGATTGTCGAGTGTCGCGGGCGAAGTCGGGGAAGCTGCTCGGACGCCACTGCCATAGAGATAGTTGAGAATCAGACCAAATGCTTCTGGTCGGTCGTGTAGCAGTTCGACATGTTTGCTCTCAGCCTCTTTCATGCCACTGCTGAGGCATCCCGCGAAGAAGTCGCTTTCGGTGCAGAGGATGTCCTTGTGCACGCCGAAGCGTTTGCCCTCTTCTCCAACGTTGACCGTGATGAACTCAGACAGTGCGTATCTGAGTCGGTTAGCCTAGAGTTCAGTGCGTGACAGTAGAAAACCCACTGGCTTGCTTCAGGCCTCTTCTTGCTGGGTGGCTCGCTCTTTGGACTGCTTGCAGCCGATGCTGGTCTCTTTGGAGCCTCACCTGAAGCCATGCCGAATTATTTGGGCACACTTGTGACACCAAGCAGAAAGAGATGTGGAAGGGGTAAGCAGGCTTTTGATGAGGGACGTTGCTGGCAAAATGTCGTAAATGAGAGAACGACAAAGTTAAGGGAAAGCGCACCAAAAAGTGAAGGGAATGAATACCTAGGTATCTAGGCTGAAACAAGCAAGTGCCATCCATTCAGTCCTGTCACAAATGCCGACAGAGATACTCGACACAAATGCTCGAATAAAATACCTTACCCTTCTGCAGCGCCGGCCGACCATCAAACTTCTTAAAAGATGCCAAACTCCTTGTCTGTCCATTCTTCATATCATGTTCTCGTGCTCATACCTGCTCGTCTTGGGGCAGGACTGGCAGGCGGCTGCAGGTGACCTGACTGTTTCCACAACATGATATTCTCATGCTCTACGCAGCTCTCAGAGCCCTCAACCGATCGCCCAACCCAGTTTCCCTCTCCTGCTCAGTCGGCATCGCCTCAACAGGCGCCTTTCCAGCTTCTAGCTCGTTATTCAGCTCGACACCCGCCTCGTCTGCAACCCTGCCCATCAATGCATCAACCTCACTATGCCCCTCTATGCCAACTTGCTGACTCTCAACCCCGCCAGCAACGCCCTCATAGTAACCACTCACGACATCCAAGTCTTCAAATTGACTCTCAAACTTCTCCATCACGGTCCCGATCTTCTCGAGGTCCATACTCTTTAGCGCAACGTCCATACCACGAACTACCTGCGCCATGGACCCCGTCACTGTACGCATTGTGATCGCGGTCTGCACTCTCGCGGAAACGGCATCGATCCGAGCGGCGAGAGTAAGGAGTTGGATGCGCTGTTGTTGGTTCCGCACGCTATTCGTAGCATAGAGACGAGCGATCTGTGGTTGGGGAGGGGTCTGTGTGAGTGCTTTCTTGAGTTTCGCTTGCTCTGTGCGAGCGTCTTTATCAGCTTTGGCGGCTTGACGATTTAGCTGCTTCGAGGTGAACTGGCCAGGGAAGTGGTTAGTAAGGACTACAGGACAAGCCGTGCCTGGTGGGTGGGAGGATTGACTGGACGCACCTTGAGGTTGAAGAGTGCCTTCTCGAGACCTGACATTTTGACCGTTGATCGTGCAGTGGGCTCTAGGCTATGTGATTATATGGTTGGCAGATCTACGATCGTTGTAGAAGAGAGAGTAATGAGATTGTTATTCGTGTATGCTCTCGAATTGCTCGGACTGAGTCCGCAGTGAACCGAGGTCAGTATCACTCAATGTCGCTGTAACGGAGGTTCGGTAACGTTCGTAGAACTCGTCTCGGTGATCAGATAATGGTTTGTATTTCTGATACCAATATAAACATAAAAAGCAATTGAGAGGGGAAGTGTAAGACGTGGTATCAGTGCGCTCGGCCAAACCGCAGTCACGTAGTAGCATGACGCAACTGCCTGTACTGCCTGAGGCATCAGATGTAAGCCCACTTACTAATCAGATCAGGCATCAGGACATAAGGACTTTACGCTCGTCTGCGAAGTGAATCGCGCAGCAATTACAGATAATGCTGTATAGATCATCGAACAACAAGCATATGTTACCGCCCTGACAATGATCCAGCAGCGATGGGATGCTCGGACTGCGGCCCACGATCATTAGAGGGCAGATACCCTTGGGTCGGTCATGAACGCGGCCTTCCAGCGCCATGAAACAGAAGCAGATTGACAATCGTTGAATGCTTGGGCTTGAGTCAAAGAGGCATAGAGTCAGCGTACATTGTTCGTCGCAGATCATGGCATGACGACGTATCGAGGTGGCTCATTGGAAATCAGTGTACTAGGCATACGCCGCCGAATGCCAAAGGATGGTCACTCAATCTGCTGCGTTCATGTCTCCAGCAGGAGAACTTGACGTTCATAGGACGGCGCGATATAGTGCCTGGGTACGATTAGGGTATGGGTAACCCGACCAGTGCTCAATTGCGCGGTTGATTGTCGAGGGAGGCTTGCCTCAGTTAGGCAGTAGGTTGTGGCGACAGGGCAGCTGGCTCTTGACCGGAAGGGGTCCGCTCTCCCCTCTCATTCCGGTAAGATGGGCATCAACGTCGACGCTTGGTGACCATGACCATGCGGTTACCGAAGGTCAGCGACTGTGTCGATCAAGGTGCCTTTTGAGAGGCTTTCCACGCGCGAATCCGGGAGTAGCCATGCTAGTAGCCTTGGATCTAGGGCCTGACCTTTCCGCGGTTGCGGTCTTTTGCGCGGTAGCGGACGGGTGTAACTCACCGTTTGGGCTTCGACGGTGGACTTACATTGCTGCTTCAGCAGCCTTCAGGATATCGGATACCGAGGGCGACGACGCCTTGCGAAGTATGTTGCGAAAGAACTGCGTTGCGGCATATATTGGAGCATTTTTGGTGTTTTCTTTAGTGCAAGATAGGCTGTCCAGACATTGTTGAGCAGGCCCTCTTCGCACGAACGTCCGATTGCAGACGTGGGGTTCGGCGACCATCGACCAGAGAAGTTCTTTTTTTGTGATGTAGTTGCGTGCATCCATTGTTGCACAACCCTGAGTCGTCTCATAGAGGCTGCTCCAGACTACCCTTTGATGTAAGCAGATGCCGTGTGACTTCGCTCCACGACTGACAAAATTGCACAGCGTGTCTGCGATGTTGCCTTGTTCCAGGCGACAGCGTTAGCGGTCCCAGGGGGTTCACGACCTCGTACTGACCGATGTCCGAACGGCGTACGCCTTGCTCCAAAATCTAACTTGACCTCAAAAGTCGGGCGTTGTTCGGTCTGCCCCCTTGTGGTTGCCTGGTGGTTTCTGATCCAGGACCACTCGTCGTGGGCAAATGTCACGCCTTACCATTGCTGAGCTAGTGCTCCTCATGACCTGAATTTAGAAAGAGCCCAGACCTGTACCATGAAATTGAGTGATGGAACCTTTCAAGCACAAGAGCCAACTAGCTCGGGGAAGACGGTCCTGGGGCCGCAACACGCTGTTTGGTGATCAGTCAATCGTGGTCCGCAGCGACTTCGAGCACGACCCTGTGAGGTTTGGCGACGACACAAGGCAACCCATCAGAACAGGAATACCCACAAGAACTACGATGAGCTCATAGTACTCTCTGTTCATACAGCGACATTGACACAGGCTGCCCAACGCGGTTCAACTCGAGGCTTCTAGCAAACTGCAAGCATGTCCGCTACACATCTAAGTCAGGGGCAGTCCAGCACCTAAAAGTTTCTCCATTAGTCTCCATGCTTCATAAGTGACCTTTCAAGGCAATGCCAGAAGCATGCTAGTCTCAGAGCAAGCTCCATGTCGTTGAGCATATGTTGGATCGATGCATTCAATCAAATAAAGTGTGAGTATGGCGTTCTTAGGGCCGCACTTAAGCTCGTCCTTTGCGATTGAGTGCTCCAGAGAGCTGACAATGACGTTGATAACAGGAGGCATGATTCGGGACCAATAGAAAGGTTTTCGAAAGTGAAGCACGTTATCGAGACAAGTGAGCCGTAGATAGACAGCTATAAGCTTGACTCCAGAGATTGAAATGTGGGTTTGTGGGTTGTTACAGCGTGGAAGACCTCACACTGTAACTTGGGCATCAATGCAGAGGTCTGACCGCATTGGCCAAGGAAGCTGCGAGCTTCTTTCCGCTGCAGTCTACTGTAGGAGTCGCAGACGCCGCGCAGGGGCTGTATCCCTGTAAGAAGGTGTGAAGATGCAAACTCTTGTCCGCAACACAATCCTAGTACGAGCAGCCTCCGCTCATCATCAGTGCTCTTTTTGTGTCACACGGCGAAAAGCGGGCGCGAATTGTCGGGGCTTTTTTTCGCGCTGAGCTCCTGCTAATGTAGGATTGACAGTCGCTTGCATGCCTTGTGGCAGAATGAATTTTCCCGCTCGTCGAATGGTAGAACAGTGCCCATTCGCAAGAGATGTCCATTGGCTGGAAATAGCTGCAATTCATGTCGAGGTTGGAAGCCGACTTTACCATTTGGTGGCTTGGTCAAATCACCCGCTGCGTCTTGGGCTCGCATGCAAGCTGAACATGAGTAGAAACAAGCGAACTCTTTCGATACCAAGTGTAGGGAGACGACGATTTCGATGCGAACACCCGTTCTTCGTCTCATTTGCGGACCTGCATCATTTTGGGCAACACAACTGATTCGAGTTCACTGCAGACAATGATTCCTGACGACAAGCTGCAGATATCAAACGATGAAGGTTTGAGCTTGTCCAATGAGAGCAAGCGACGTGGTGCGTTGCAGTTGGAGCGCCACGTTGCAAGGCCCTCACCATTTCTGCTAGTCGTCCAAAATGTCGGCGGCTTCTAAGCTGGTTTAGGTCTAGTCGCTGGGCTCGCTTCCTCCCGTGCGAAACCATGCTTCCTGACTTTTCCGCATACTCATCGCCTCTTCCTTCCGCGCAGTGTCGTCCACTGAGTTACTGTGCTTTACCAATAATTAATGCTGCTTGTCTGTTCTGCCTGCTAAGGCTCTGTTGTGGCGTGTCACTGCCGCTTTTGGTCTGACGTTGCTCGGTTGTTCTCTGGGTGGCATGTCTACTCGAATGCCCCGATCGTGGAGGTCCACGGTGTCACCACGAGGACCCACTTCTCGCCTTTGTTCGGACCGTTCCAGAGTTGAGCCGCGGGACATGCCTCGAGGTCCTGAGCAACTCCTCTCGTGACGGAGCACGGGTTTGTAAATCGATTACTTGCCGTTGTCTCTCACAATGCTATGCTTCACTGGAAGCAATGACCGAAAGGTTTGTTGATTCGCTGCACCAGTCTCTCATCCTGCCTGGTCAAGCCCATGACTCTAGCATTGGGTAGACATTTTTTCTATCGTCTTTGATCCATACTGAGATCCTCGTCACCTTGGCTACTAGTGTTGCCGAGAGGTCTTTTCTTATGCAACATATCCCCTTATCAGCTGCAGGCTTATAAGGACCCCTCCCATCTATGCTCGGACCCTGACAACTTTACTCATTTACACAGCACATAACGCCAAACACGCACAATGGGCAGGTCGAAAGCATCCTCCGAGAGAAGTAGCAACAATTCCAGTTGCGAGTCGACGTTCAGTCGTACTTCACAAAAGACCTACCGGACGGACCTCACATCATCTACCAACACTCGACCCTCTATCAAGCATTATGATACGGCCCCTGTATACAAGCAGATATTGGCAAAGAAGCAAGCGAGCTTTGACGATGAAGGTTTCGGTCGCTCCTCGAGCTCGTCCGTTGACACCTATGCCTCGACACAAGCATCAGCAGAGGACCTCCCTTCATTATCACTAGACAACTTCCCTCGAGAGCGGGGTCAATGCTTCGACCCTGATGCTGTCCCTACAACGCCTGCAGAGTTTGCGGAGCTTTTTCCCTCTTCAAGACGAATTATGATACAGCATGATGACTCCACACCAGATGGCAACATGAACCTTCGTGTTGACACAGATATCACGACAAAAAGTGGTCGAAGGAAGAAGATGACTCTGTTTCATCTGAGAATGCACGACCTGGCAGAACGAAAGTTCTCTCTTCGGAGATACTGGCGAAATTCAGGCCGCGAAGTGGCAAACAGCAAGCGGAAATACATTGCACCACACCCTACGGGCGCTCACCCACCCAAACCGGGCATGAGGCGTGCGTTGACTGCTCCTGAGTTCAGACGATCAGAGGCTTTACAACAAGATCCTGGCTATGAGTCCGACGAAGACGAGGACGACTTCATGGAGAAGCTCCGACACTTTCATATTGCCAATGACATCAAGGCTACGATACCCACTGATGGCATCCGGCTGGAATTCTCGAATTATGCTCAAGTCTTACTCGAGCCTGTGCACCATGGAGAGCGAAAGCAATACAACTTCGAGTACTGGGGAGAGCACTACACATGGAGAAAGCGCTCACTTCGAGATGGCGATGAGATCATCAACTCGTTTGAACTGCTCAACCTAGAAACGCAGCAGAAGGTATGTTCTATCGTACCTGATGCGTTGAGCCCGGAAGAGACGGAATTCGAAGCCACTCAGGGCGCGTGGGTCCCGGCCTGCAGCATGAGACTTCTGCAAAGAGCAATCTCAGACGACCTTGGAGACGTTATTGTCACGACCGGTCTCGTTGCCTTGGCGGACGACTGTATTCCACGATAGAATGGGGCTTGACGGCATATGTAATTATCATCAGCACTTTCGAAGCCAGCGCAAGCGAAGGCATTGGTTTCACACGGCGTGACGTTACGCTGGATATCGAGTGACGGCTGACACCTACTTCACCGCTTGAGCCGATCACTTGACCACATATATGGGTGCAGAAACCAACATCGAGTGTCCGGCAGGCACCAGGCGTCGGATGTATTTGACATATTAGGGATTTGGTATTTATTTGCCTGGAAATGGGTATCCCGGATGTATTTTTCCCAGGACAAGGGTGGGCGAGGTCTCGAATGGGTTACACAACAGCTGTACCAGACAGGTGGGATCAGACCTCAATGTTGATAGTTCTTTCGTGACTTGATGAAGATCTTGTGCAACATCGCCGATTAGTGGTGTTATCTATCAATTTCGGTACCAGTTGACCTCCCCAGCCGCCTCCCATGTGAACATTTTGTGAGATGCCACTCTGCGTCGCAGCACAGCAACTAGTACTTCGGATGTCTCGGTGCATAATAATTTCTCAGCACGGCAGAGATGCCTTACAAGCTAGAAGCGGGCTAACAGCTGAAGAAGCACGTGCCTTGCGGCGTTCGTCTTTCGTTCCTATCTCAAGCCGATAGACTATGCCGTTGATACTACTGCGGAAAATATGTCGCGGATTATGGTCGCTTCCTTGCTTCTAGACGGATCCGACTGCCAAGTTTATCTAGCTTAACGGCTGTTGCTACTACTGCAGTCGCGTGGGGTCTCTAGTTCTGCAGTCGACTCTCTTCGTTGTTTGGCCTTCTCTTCATCTGGCTCCCTTGTGCCTAAGTTTGAGCTCAAAGTGCAAGCTAGCTAGCTGCCCAAATCTGAAGCACCCAATCGCCTGGGCCGTGTTTTACGGTCTCTGGTCCATGCTGCAAGCAGAACCCCATGTATATGGGACGTATGGCTTCCATGACACTTTACCACAGACTCACTACCCACCTGTCAGGATTTGAAAATTCATCGCCCTCTATGTCGCTTGTCAGCTCACAGTCATATGTGGCATGCGCACTGCTAACCCCACATCCAACCACAAAGGCCTGATGCATGTCTACGTTGCCTGACTCTGACGGTCCCTTGTTGAGGTGCCATACGCCATTGTGCAGCTCTTCACAAATCTACGCTTCCGGGAGCGCCATGGGACTACCCGTTGATGTGTTGGCAGTTCAGCATCAACTTCAATGCGAATTCTCCTCAAGGTCCAGATCAATGAAGAGTTTTTACTCATTAGTTGGATAACACATGCTGTTCGTGCGCTTTTCGACGCCTAACATTCAGCCCGATGCTATCTTGTGCTACACTGACGATCACTATATAGGCATAATCTGAGGACGACTTCGATGATGGCTTTGTATCTTATGTCAGAAATATGACGCTGCAAGCCGCTCGGGTCAGATGCAGTTGACTTTATGATAGACAGCGGGTATCCGAATTTGAGTCTGAGAATACCAAATCCTCAGCAAGCCGAGTGAGGACCATATCAGCAGTCCCTATCATTATTGCTACATAGTAGGATCGAGGAGGAAAAGGTATATAACGGCGGCGGCAACTGCTTTGCGTTCTGAATCTCCATCACCAAAAGCACACCATCATCCCCAGCCGTCAACAAGCTGAAAGTCTCTCATACCCAGCCAAAAAGCACACAGATTCGCGTCCAACAGTACCTCGCATTCAGAAACAATGGCCACCAAGACACACAAGACCTGGCAAGAAGAGCTTGCAGGTACGTTCTCGTCGACACCATGCAGCCCAGGACTAATAGACCACAGCCGAGTGCCGACGACTACGATTGCAAGCGCCCGTGTACAATATAGTGTCAGACCGCAGAGGTAGGTGATGGTCGACAGACTTCCACCAACCGTCAGAACTAACTCACACGCGCAGGTGGACGAACTGCTTGGTCAGCCACAGTCACGGTGCGTGACAAGAACCTCGCAGCCAGGTACTGGTACGATGGACAATTTCTCAACAATGCCAAAGAAGACGCGGCCGAAGTAGCATGCACGCAAATACGCAATCCGTCTATTACACAGCAACCAACGCAGTACAACCAGTACAGCTCTGGGCGAGGATTTTTCCGATGAGCATAACCATGAAGTGGTGCTCATCTTCCTAATGGGGGCGGATGTATCATGATTGAGTCGAGTATCAGCGGGGATGCCATTGCGATCAGAGCAGTGAAACAGGATGCAGTAGCATATAGCGCTGGTGTCTGGTGGGAGTGCATGGCACCATTTCTTGGGCTCAATGTTGGGTACTTTCTTGACATGTAAGGAGTTATGATTGTAATGGTGGGATCAGTCAGCCGCAGCTTCCTAGGGAGTCGCGGTAGAATCAATGAAAGTAGTAGTTCCTTCCACTTTCTCTTGCTTGAAAGATGCTTCCGCCAACGAGCAAGAGTTGTTGTTCCTTTCGTCTGCCCGCTTCAAGTTGTCAGGTTGTGTGAAGACGAATAGTGAGAAGAAAGCGACACATCGATTAAGCTTATCACGATGCTCATGCGGTGCAACGGGAATACCCTAGACTATGGCACAAGAAGTCAAGGTGAGGCCCTGAATGAGCGCGTCGAATGACAAGGCGAGAAATGCTCCGACCCACGCGCACGTATGTACTTCCACACGTTGTATGCAAGACCAGTCCAGTTGGAAAGTACCTTCAGTGTCGTTTGATGTGGAAGGGTACATCTCACCTGTCCCATCCTCCTGCATTGCTTTGCAGGGTCGGCAAGCTGCAGTAGTCTCATCGAGTGACTTGCAGCAACTCAAATACTTGCATTCGCGCCATATCGCATCGCATATGCTTCTGATGCTTTCCCTGCAGCGTGTCCATGAGAGTCCCAGGCCCCTTCACCGCTAGATTGCAGCACTCAAAAGGCATTGGACGGTGCCTACATACGTTTGCTCCAGCCAGAAGTATGTCTGAGACCCTTGGGACTGGCAAATCCGCCGCCCTGACGTACGAGCTCAAGGCGCGTTGTTCGGTGGGTGCGCCGTCCTCTACACTTACTCATCTCGCTTCCCACTGACACCGGCACTGGCAGACCAGTAAAGCTCGCGCATCGACTCTACATCTCCCTCATGGACCAGTCGAACTGCCGATTTTCATGCCTGTGGCTACCCAGGCCTCTCTGAAAGGACTGACGCCGGAGCAGTTGGAAAACACCAGCTGCCGATTATGCTTGAACAATACGTGAGGATAGTCGAGTCCTATGCAAGAGATGAAAGTTGACAAATCTACAGCTACCATCTAGGCCTGAAGCCTGGCCAGGAAGTCCTGGACGCTATTGGCGGTGCTCACAAGCTACAAGGATGGCATCACAACATCCTGACAGATAGTGGTGGGTTGGTACTCCTCATCAACTCCTGCAACACTCCTGACTTCTTTCGCAGCTTTCAGATGGTCTCATTGCTGAAGCTGGCCAAGATCACCGAAGAAGGTGTAAGGTTCCTCTCACCACATGATGGGTCACCTATGCTTCTTACGCCTGAGCACTCTATATCCTTACAGAACAGCATTGGCAGCGATATCATAATGCAGCTCGACGATGTCATACAAACTACCTCACCCGACGCCGCTCGAATGCGTGAAGCAATGTATCGATCTGTCAGATGGCTCGACCGGTGCATTGCCGCTCACGCGAAGCCTGAAACACAAAACATGTTCTGTATCATTCAAGGAGGACTTGACCTTGACATGAGACGAGATTGTTGCATAGAGATGGCCAAGAGAGATACGCCAGGTATTGCAATTGGTGGACTATCAGGAGGAGAAGCAAAAGCAGATTTCTGCAGAGTCGTCGATACATGCACTGGCCTCTTACCGGAGCTAAAACCACGCTATGTCATGGGCATTGGCTATCCTGAAGACATTGTTGTTGCTGTGGCACTCGGTGCAGACATGTTCGATTGTGTCTGGCCTACAAGAACAGCAAGATTTGGCAATGCCATTACTAAACACGGTGTGCTCAACCTCAAGCATGCCAGATATGCTCAAGACTTTGGACCCGTAGAGGAAGGCTGCGAGTGCATAATATGTCGACCCAACGACGAGAACGACGGACTTGCTGTCAGCAGAGCTTACATACACCACTTGGCAGCTAAGGAGACAGTGGGAGCTCATCTGTTGACTATGCACAACGTGCATTGGATGTTGGACTTGATGAGGAGAGCAAGGACCGCGATATCCGAAGACCGATATCCTGCCTTTGCTCGGCAATTCTTTAGGGATTATTTCCCTGGCAAGGAACCACCTGAGTGGGCGGTGGACGCGATGAAAGGGGTGGGTATCGACCTCAGAAATAGCACATGAGGTGTCGCAGAGATGTAATACAGCTGCTGTTTGGGGCCGATGTCATTAGCGTTGAAGGTTCCGCATCAGGCAGCACCACCAGCACTGGCCAATATGCCGAAGCCGCAGTGCTGTTCTGCCAGACCTCCGGAGGGCGGAAGTTCGTCATTGCGACAAAACGGAGAGAGCCTTATCCGAAGTACATATCCTTTCGACCGCATGGTAACAACTTGGACAGGGAGCATCGTGGTCAACAAGCATCGCTCAAACAACGTGGCCGTAGTCATGGCAGTTTATTGATCTGTCCTGTCGAGCCGACTAAAAATAGTAGAGGTCCTACAATTGCCAAAGAGCCTACATATTCTATGCAACGACTGCTTCGTGGCATCGAGCATCGTTAGTGAAAACGACAAGTCCAGCACTCACCACTATTAATAAAAGACCGCCCGATACATAAGGCATCTACGTTTGCCTGAGGCAAGCAAATCCTTTCGCTCGAGCCATACACTTTTCTGCGCACACTGCTTTCACTCGTTTGCCGCTGGAGTGTCCAAGGCTGTAAGCAGACGCTAGAGCTGTGATGACCTACACATAGCGCCATCAGCCGGAAGGTAATTCGCAAGCATCTTTCGAACTTGGTGAAATGTCCTGAGACACTTCGCGTTGCATTGACGTACGAAGCTCTCATAGTACCTAGTTGTCCCATGCTATGCGTACTGACCGATCCGGCCGCAATAAGGTCATAGAATACTTCGCTACGCAGGTCAATACGCTATGCGTTCGCTCACTCAACCAATAAGCATTATATCTGGTGACCCACGCGCTTGCGGATGTTTCTCCTATTGATCCGGCTGCCGCGCGGTAGCTTGCAAGCCTTTGTTTCTTTGGGGCAGTGTGCTTTGAGCCTGGCCTCTATTATGGTAGGTGGGTGGTCCCAGCTGCGCTGCGCCTCAAGCTCGGGTGCTAGCTCGTGGCACTGGACATGAGCAGATAAAATCTACACCGAGGTAGTGTCACCTCGCAAGGCAGATGGTGCTGCCATCCAGAACATGCTCGAGACCTGGCCGCTCTCGGGCTGCGACCGTCCAAAGCCGAGCACGTGCTGGAATCGTGGTCGTGCGGTTGCTCTCGGAGGCTGTGCGCCTCATGATAGCATTGAGGCCCTGCTTGTCCGTCTCATCGAGCATGGGCCTGCCCCTGGACCGCGTGCTGCGGTCGATATCGAGGGCAGTCTTGCTCCATGTTGTTGGATTCGAACTGGTATTAATGCTGCTGTTCGGAGCAACGCTAGATACGAATAACCATAACCTCTAGCAGAACCATTATTCCCCAGACAGTGCATACCTTGCTTTACCGCCATGACAACAGTCGCCGACCTCCGCCATATTCTCGACTTTGGCGACCCTCTCAACCATTCAACCTGTATCGGATATGGCCAACGAAACCCAGACTGTCGTAATTCCGTGGCGTCTGCATCCAGGTCACAAGCGGAACAAGTGCTCAACACTATAGTAAGGTTCTGGAGAGCCCACGACAACGTCGACGACGAATTGCATCAATTGGCTATTCTGTTACTTTGCAAGCGCAACCACCAATGGCAAGCTGAAGCGAAAGTCGAGGGATGGAAGCGCAAGATGAAGAAGGCTGGGAAGCGGAGTGCCGAAGGAAACGGGTCACGAGCTTTGTCAAGGACCTTCCCAGCTTCTATGTCTAGGTCTAGCAGATCTTCGACCACGTATGCAGATTCAGAGAGCGTAGTCAGGAGCAGCAAGAAGGTGCCGAAGTCACTGACCAACAAAGAGCTCTTCAAGGAGCTGAGACGACGTCTGTTCGACACTGCGGACCAAATGATCCTCGACCATTTCCTCAAATTGGCTGATGAAGTCAATGACACATTTAAGACGGAGGACGACAGTGAGGAGGATAGTGAAGACGATGACAACTCCTCCGATGACAATAGTGGCGCAAGTGACGATGCTGATAACGACCACGAGAGCGACAATGACAGCAACGAGCTACAGAATGTGCAGGGAGCTGCCCGAGCTCCTCGTCAGACACCAAGTCAACTCTCAGCTTCCATGTCAGCAGTCGCACGCACCCACCATCGGCCGTCAGCAGAAGCTCTGCGCCAAGCACGAGTCGCAGCACTTTCAACGACACCGGGCTCAACCACATCAATGGTCCATGGTGGACCTTCCTATCCTCTTCGACAAAGCCATGTTGAATGTGTTGTTTGCTTGCAGCCCTATGACGGTGACGATCAGGAAGCTTTCTGGCAGTGCGACGCGTGCCTGAATCGAGTTCATCGGGAGTGCTTCGACGCATGGTACGCATCTGTAGAGCCACATTGGGCGGTGAGGTGCGTTCATTGTCGCATAGAAGTTTGAGGTTTTACAGTACAAGGAAGCATAGCTCGCCTGTTTTACCTCTACGGTGTTGGTTGAGGAACTTCAGTGTCAGAGGTACTCCTTAAGACTAACTATATGAGGATAGTTAGAGCCTTAGAGGTACTTTAGGTAGGTATTAGCTATTATAAGGTATAGAGTAGTATATAGTAGAGGGTAATAATATAAATTTAGAAACTAGCTAAAACTAGTAAGAGTAAGTATATAATATAAGTTAACTACGAAGAGTCTATCTAAATAAGTAGCTTTACTTAAAGTAGTATATATCCTATACGTACTTTCTATACTCGATATACTCTATCTAGAGCGTTTAAGGTAAGTAGAGTACGCTTACCCTTAAAGAACCTAGCTCTAAGAATATCCTCTTTAATTAGTCCTTTAGTTATACTAGCCGCTTAGCGGCCGTATTAATCTAATCTACCTAGCTATAATTAGGCTAGTATATAATACTATTCCTCTTTAAGAGTAGTTCTTATTCTAAGAATAATTCTTAATAATAATATAAGAAGTTATCTACGCCTACCTTTAAGTCGTAGTCCTTCTCTAATAATATCTTCTTATTCTCGTATATAGATTCGTAAATCGTTTACTCTTTATTATAAAGAGTTAATTTCTCGATTTAAATAAGCTAGAAAACCCGTAATAGCTTTCTACTCTAATTATCTTTACTATAACGACCTATACGTAATAATAGCTAGTATCGCGAAGTATTAGGCCTATACTAGTAAGTAGCGAAAAGGTTATAATAAGTAGTTTTCCGTAAAGGAATTTAATACCCTAGAATCGTAGAAGTAACGCTTAAAGATTTAAGCTCGAGAATATTAAGAGCGTCTAGTATAGTATACTTAAGAGATAGCTATAGAACTAGCTTAAGAGTAACGCGCTCTAGATTAAGTTAAGAAGTAGCTTAAGAATATTTTAAAGCGATAGAGCGATATAATAAATTAAGAGATCTAGGCTTTAAAGGCGCTTAAGGAAACGGAGAAAGCTAATTCTAGAGTTAGATAGTTATTATCTAATAACCTACCTAGTAGCGCGCTTTACGCCTATAATAATATATAGCTCCTCTCGCTTCTAGCTTAAGAGTTTAATCTAGGTTTTAACGGTAGAATATAGCAATAAACTCCTTAGGTATATATTTCGCGAGCTCTTATATATTCTCTAAGTCTTTATATCCTAACTATTTAACTAAGTATCTTAGTTTACTCTATCGATTCTAATAATCTAAGATTTTATTAAAATTATAGATTTTCTTCTTATTATCCTTATCTAGCTATAGTAATATCTAGAGTTTAGTATTTTTTAATACTAGTTTAAGAAGTAAGATATAGAACGTTAAGTAAATTCGTATATTCTTTAATAAGTCTAGGATAAATATTACTAGTCCTTTCTTCTTCTTAATCTTAAATAGCCTAAGCTTTATATAGTCTAATTTCGAGCTTAGTCTTTTTATCTTAATGTTTTTTCTAAGTAAGTAAACGAGGTCCTCCTCTTCTAGAGTTAGTCTTGTAAGCCTTTTCTTATTTACGTATTTAGCGGATCTTTTTATAAGAAACTTAAAGTCGATCTTAAGTTCTTCGTAAAGTTCGTAGAGTAATTCGATCTTAATAGTCGCTTTCTAGTTTAATTAAGGCGATAGAACGTCCTTAAACCTTAAGTAAAACCTATAGTTAGTATAGAATAGAGTCTTACTATTAGCTAATTTATAGTTATTAAAGTAGAATTATATAACTAAAAGTAGTTCTATTTAATTATTTTAGCGATAGTTAATATATCCTTAAAGGTATTATTCGAGGGTTTAATTTATTTATTCGATTAAGCCGTTAATCTAAAGGTAGAACGATATTAATATCTTATATTTAGTTACTAATAGCTTTATTAAGGATTTCTAGAATTTAGACGTAAAGAGTTTATCTTAATTAAATATAATCTCTTTAGGTATTCTATAGTTAGCGAAGACTATACGAAGAAATTCGTAAATAAGATCTTCGGCGATTAATAACTCGAGGTATAGTTTAAAGTAAAAGTACTTCGTAAGTCTATTATAAATAATAAGAATACTATTATAAGTTATACTTATAAGAGGCTCTTTTAACTTAGGTAGCTTTATAATAAAGTCTAAAGTAATTAATTTCTAGGCGCTTATAGGTACCTTTAGGGGTTATAGTAGGCCGTAAGGCTTATATTAACTATATTTAGTTTTCTTATAAGTATCGTATTTATTAATATATTCCTATACTTCTTTTCTTATCCCTTTTTATATCTTATAGTTCTTAGTAATAAGTTTTATAGTTTTATTCGTTTTAAAGTATCCTATTAGGAGGTCGTTATAAAAGTATTCGATTACTATTTTTTAATTCGTCTCGTTTCTTACTTTATTAATAAAGTCTATTTTCGATCTATTAATAACTAGGTTTAAGTAGTACTTATTAGAAAGTAGTTCTTCGTATACTCTAATTAAGTTATTAATCTATACGCCGAGTTCTATTATAGTAAGTATAGGCTGTATATACGTAAGATACTCGCCCTCTTACTTTAGTATAATAAATAAGTCGAGTTTAAAGTCTTTTATATAATTTAATCGTCGGCTTAAGGCGTTAGCTTAGTCGTTCTTCGTACCCTTAATATAAAAGATCTAGAAATTATATATAGCTAATACTTTAACCTATTATACTTATCTTTAATTAAGTTATTTCGTAGTATTCTAATATAATAAGTTCTTATAGTCGAAGTATACCTTAATTATATACCTTAGTCCCTTAAGGTATACTCTTTAATATCGAAAGGCTTTAATAATAGCTAGAAGTTTCTTATTATAAATATTATAGTTTAATTCTAGCTCTATTATCTTCCGAGAATAGTAAGCGATTAAGTAGATCTTCTCGTCGTCGTAGACTTATATAATAGTAGTAGTAATTACTCTATTAAAGGCGTCTATTTTTAAGATCGTTTAAAGATTAGGATTAAAGATTATTAGTAGAGGTACTATAGTAAAAGTATTCTTTAATAGTATAAAGGCTTCTTAAGCCTTTATAGTTATAGTAAATACGGTATTTAATTTCTTTATTAGATCTATAAGTAGTATCGCGATTCGTAAATAGTTCTTAATAAATCGTTAATTAAAGTTAGCGAGGCTAAGAAAAGCCTATATATTCTTAATAAACTAAGGTTTTAGCTAGTTAAGTATAGCTTTAATTTTCTTAAGGTCTATTTATATCTTCTCTTAAGAGATAATATATCTAAGGAATTTAACTTCGAATTTATAGAATTTATACTTCTTTAGCTTAACTAGTAAAGAGTAATCTTTTAGTACTTATAGTACTTTTTTAATATAGTTAATATATTCGTTATACGTTTTTAAGAAGATAAGGATATTATCTAAGTATACTATATAGAAGATATCTAAATAGCTAAGTAAAGCGTCGTTAACTAGTTTCTAGAACGTAGCGAGTATATTAGTTAAGTTAAATAGTATAATATAATACTCGTAGAGTTCGTATTAAGTATAAAAGGTAATCTTTTATTCGTTATCGTCCTTAACTCTAACTTAATAATAAGCGTCTTAGATATTAATAGCTATAAAGAACTTAGCGCCTTAAAGGCGATCCTATAGTTTATTAATTTAAAAGAGTAGGTATATATCTTTAATAGTAATATCGTTAAGCTTTTAATAATTAACGTATAAGCGAAGACTTTCGTCTTTCTTTAGTACGAATAAGATTAAATATCCTACTCTTACGTAGTTTAGGTTATATAGCGCGGCTCTAATATAGCTCTTCGCTAAGTATTTCTTTAGGTAATCTTAAAGAGCTTCTTTCTTCTTATTTAAGAGTAAGTATAAGGGATCTACGTATAGGTATTTCTCTTCTTAAATATTAATTTAGTAGTTCTATAGTTTATATTTAAGTAGCGTATCGATACTAAACTTTTCCTTAAATAACTCTTAGAATTCTTTATATTTAATAGAATATTATATAAGCTTTATTATAGCTAATATCTTTTCTATAAAGCGCAACTAGATTATCTTAGTAAAAGGAGTCGTTTTTCTAAAAGAATCGCTTCTATAGTTATATTAAGAAAATAAGAGTCTATTCTTACTCTAATCGATTTTTAGATTATAGACTTTTAACTACGATATTCCTAAAACGATATTGTATTTTATATTAACGATATCTAGCGAGAGTCGCTTGCTATAACTATTAACCTTTAGGGTTATAGTATAGAGTTCTTAGTTTACTTTAACGTAGCTATCTTAAGTAATACTAAAAAGGTTATAAGGGTTTTTCTTATTCTTTTAAAACGTAGCTAGTTTATTAGCTATTCGTTTATAGATATATATCCCTAAGGCTCTAGAATTAATAAGAATATTAACGTTTTAGTCGTTAAGTATACCGTTTAAGACGATATAACGTAAGTAGCTTAGTTCTATAATATTTAGTTCTTCCTTCGGTATTAGTATAAGGTAGTAGGCGGACTTAAAGTTAAGGCTTAAGAAGTACTACTTAGCCCCTTCTCTACTTACTCTTTTAGGTAATAAAAGTAGTTATATTCCTTCTAATCGTAGTTATTTATCTTATAATCGTTTTCTTATTAGTTAAAGAATCGTTTTACTTCTTCTTTACTAAGCCCTCTATAGAGTTAATAGGGATCGTAATAGTAAACGTAGTAATATAGTACGATATAGAGTATATAGGTATTAGGGTTTTAGTATATATAGTAATCCTAAAGGTATCCTTTTCTAATAGTTTTGTTAATAGAGAGAGTAAGCACTTCTTAATTAGCGTATAGGGCCTTTATTAATTATACCGCCTCGCGATTAAGCCGAGCTACTTTAGTAATTATATCGTTAATATTACTAATATTTTTAAGCGTCTCTTCTTCTAGCTCTAGGATTTAATCGATTATAAGAAGTTAGAATCTATCGATATCTTTATTAGATTCGTATTTTAAGTCTAGATAGACGGCTTATCGCTAATATCGCGTAGTAATATATAAGTAGGTAGAGGTAATAGTTATAATTTATACCTTTTCGTTATTTAGGTAATAGTTAAGTTCTCTTAGAGTTTTTCTTAGTTTCTAACTTTCTTATTTAATATTCGTTATAAGGTCGTAGGCCTCTTTATAAGTAAATTTTCTCTTAACTAAGGTAGCCGTTATTAGCGTTAGTTCTAGAGGTAAGCTCCTTCTCGCTTTCTAACGCTCTTCCTTAGGTTTAATATTATTAAGTTAGGCCTTCGTACGGTATTCCTTTACTACGTATTCGAGTTTCTTATAATAAAGATAAAGTTTATTTTTAATTCTCTCGTCTCGTTTCTTTTATATAAGTTTTCCTCGTTTCTAGAATTTTCTTTTATTTAGGTAGTTCCGTTTCTTCTAGGTAGCGTTAAGGTCTATAAGTATAGGCTCGTAATAGTTCTTAGGATACTATTTAAGTTTACTCGTATTAGGTTTATTTAATACTCTAAACGCGGAGTTATCTTTTTCTTATTTCTTAAGCTTATACTTATAGATTCGTTTATTAATTATTTATAATTAGGTAATTATAGCTACTAGGGTATTAGGCTTTCTAACTCTAGATAGTTTATCTTTAATTTCTTCCTTTAGTCGTATATAGAACGCGGCCGTAAGAGCCGAATCGTTCTAAGTAATATAGGACTTTAGTTATTAAAATTAAGACGTATAGTAAGAGACTAAGCTATATTAGCGTAGCGCTCTAATTTTTAATTTAGCTTCTCGTCTCTCGTTAATATTCCTATAAATCTTACTAATAATTATCTTAAAGTTCGAAAAGAGAGAGAATATCTATATAGTCTCTTCTTTTATCCCTTATAGTCTAGGGTTTATAAAATCCCTAAGATAGAGTTTAAACTAATCTATCGCGTCTTCTCTTAAGTAAGTAAACGCGTATACTATCTTCTACTTCTTCGTTTAAAAGGACTTAGTATAGAAAAGAAGATTAAGGTCGACTTAGTTTAAGAATTATTAAAGCTTCTTTTTATCCTTATAAAATAGATTTAGCGCGGCTACTTTAAACTTAAAAGATATAAAGAAGGCCGCTACTAGTAGGGCTTCTATTCTTACTTTAAATAAGGAAGTACCTTTCTCGACTATACTAGCTCGGCTTAATACTCTTAAACCTATTATAAGGTTAGTAAGTTTATTAGTTAATTCTTTAGTAGAGTTTTATCGTAATTAAGATCTACTTATATATACTTATACTTACTAGAAGTAATAGTTAAAGTATTAAAGGTACTTCTTAAGACTAATTATATAAGAATAATTAAAGCCTTAAAGGTACTTTAAGTAGGTATTAGCTATTATAAGGTATAGAGTAGTATATAGTAAAGGGTAATAATATAAATCTAGAAACTAGCTAGAACTAGTAAAAATAAGTATATAATATAAGTTAACTATAAAGAGTCTATCTAAATAAGTAGCTTTACTTAAAGTAGTATATATTCTATACGTACTCTCTATACTTAATATACTCTATCTAGAGTATTTAAGGTAAGTAGAGTACGCTTATCCTTAAAAGATCTAGCTTTAAGAATATCCTCTTTAATTAGTCCTTTAGTTATAGTAGTCGCTTAGCGGCCGTATTAGTCTAATCTACCTAATTATAATTAAGCTAGCGTATAATATTTAGGTTTCGGAGATATATTATATAATAAATATTAAGGCTACTACTTTACTTTACTAGCGCTATCTAATCGATTAGCAGCGTAGTAACTATTTATATCGCATTAGTATTTATATAGAACCTACTAGTACAGTGTCTAAAATTAGCAGATACACCCTATAGGCCCTTATTATAGTGCAGCACTATAGACCTTATCGGTTAAGCGAATCACGTGATATAGTCCAGTCTTGTACCTCCTCCTTAATCATGTTTCTCGCTTTGAAGCATTTATCTTTTCGTCGTCATCTTGCTCTTCAGCCTTCATACAACACGTTTGTCACGTTAAGAATCGGATGGAATGATCTATTCATACCAGCAAGCTCAAAGACCACAGTGTCACGAAGCGCGAGTCATGCTTGGGATACTCGTTGGCTTAGGAGAGAATGACGCGTAAACCGAGTCGTGATGCGCTGACTGCTTGAACCGGTCTGGGTCCGCTTGCCTATGAACCATGCGTGGAAGAGACCCAGCGGCATCTCCAACAGCGCGTGGAAAGCGTGTGGGGAGTCTGGGGAAGCGGACGATCATGTCCTCGGTTTGTTGATTCCACGTTTCGGTCGAACGTGTATTACCTGATGGCCTTGCCTTGTTGTACTCTTGCGGCACCAACTCCTCGGACTTTGCTGAGACCTAGTAACATCTAGATATTCGATCTCTGTGCGCTCACGCTCACTACAGCTTTGCCAACATCATCCCGGCGTGAGCAGTCTTCACATTTATAGTAATATCAATATACCTCCGTTAGCCGAGGTATGCCAGGCTTTCAGCGGCGCATTGGCCGTCAAGATGACGGCGTGAACATTGGCGTTAACGATGTCAGTGGATCAATAGAAGGTGTTGGTGGTGTGAACAGTGCAGCCAACGGCATACGTGGCGGGGGGCACATTAGTAACGGCACCAACGGTACACATCCCAACGGCGTAAACGACTCTGCCAGCCATGTGGATCTAGAAGTAGATGTGCTTGTCGTTGGTGCCGGCTTCGCAGGATGCTACCTTGTCTACCTCCTGCGCAAGGCAGGCTTCAGCGTCAAGATTGTGGAAGCTGGGTCCCAGCTCGGTGGGATATGGTATGATTACTAACCCCCTGCGCGGAAGTCGTGTCACAGCTGATTCAGATACAGGCACTGGAACAGGTACCCAGGCGCCCGCGTCGACAGCCAGTACCCAATCTACGCCTTCTCGATACCAGAAGTCTACGAAGACTGGTCATGGACCGAGCAATACCCCGGCGCGGAAGAGCTAGACAGGTACTTCAAGCACGTCGACAAGAAGCTCCACATCACAAAAGACTGCATCTTCAACACCAAAGTCGAAGCCGCAGACTTCAACGCCAAGACCAACAAGTGGACGGTCTCATGCGACGACAACTCCAAAATCAGATGTCGAACCTTCATCGCCGCAATCGGCTTCGCCGCCAAACGCCACTTCCCGGACTGGCCCGGCCTCGAATCCGGCACCTTCAACGGCGCAATCCATCACTCCTCCTTCTGGCCCGCCTCAGGCGTCAACGGCCACAACAAGAAAATCGCCGTCGTCGGCACCGGCGCAACCGGCATCCAAATCGCGCAGACCATGGCGCGCGACGCAGCAGAACTCACCCTCTTCCAACGCACGCCCAACCTCTGCTGCCCCATGCGACAGGCCGCCATCACCCCCGAACAGGCCGCCGCGGACAAAGCCACTCTCCCCGAGATCTTCAAGGAGCGGCTCCGCCACTACGCCGGCTTCATGTACAGTCCGCAGCCGATCGACACGTTCTCGCACACAGCCGAAGAGCGCGAGCAGTTCTTCGAGACGCTCTGGGCCATGGGCGGGTTCCGCTTCCTGGCGAACAACTACCGCGACATCATGGGCGACGAGACGGCGAACGTAGAAGCGTACAACTTCTGGCGGAAAAAAGTCAGAGCGCGCATCACGGATCCACAGAAAGCGGCGCTTCTCGCGCCTGAGAAGCCGCCGCATGCGTTTGGGGGGCGCAGGGTGTCGCTTGAGCAGGACTTCTACGAGCAGATGGATAAGCCGAACGTGCACATCGTGGACATCAAAGCGAATCCGGTGCGGGAGGTGGTGAAGGAGGGCATCGTCACCGAAGATGGGAAGTTGCATGTACTCGATATTATTGCGCTTGCGACCGGGTTCGACGCTATCACGGGCGGGCTGAAGGATATCAGGATCAGGGGCCTGACGGGCGAGACGCTCGCGCAGAAATGGGATCAGGGCACTTGGAGTGAGTACTTTGTCCTTTCCTTTTTTCCCCAGGGTGATCGAGCGTAGCGCCACGTGCGGTGCGGCCGCGCAGCTAAATATGCGATGCGATGCTAACAAGCTTAACTCTACCAGCGTACATGGGCATCACAACAGCCGGCTTCCCCAACTTCTTCTTCCTGTACGGGCCCCAGGCGCCGACGGCCTTCAGCAACGGGCCGAGCTGCGTCGAGCCGCAGGCGGAATGGATCGTGGATGTGCTGGGCCGGATGCGCGAGAGAGGCCTGACGAGGATCGACGCGGAGAAGGAGGCGGAGGACGCGTGGAAGGAGCATGTCAGGACTGTGCATAAGAGGACGTTGAGGGATAAGACGGAGGGGTGGTATTTGGGCACGAATGGTAAGTGGTAGATGTCCTGTGAAGTCGTGCTGTGCTGTGCTATGCTGTGTATTTTGCGATGCGATGCGATGCGACGCGGTATGGTGCTGCTGCTGACAAAGGGTGTGAATAGTTCCTGGGAAGCCGCGGGAGCCGTTGAATTATGCGGGTGGGATACCATTGTATAAGAAGACGCTTTGGGAGAGTTTGAATGATGGGTTCAAAGGGTTCCATGTTGAGTGAGGCATTTTAGGAGCAAGGGCGTCGCAACAAAGAGGAACGGAAGAGATCAATAGGTGTTGGTCTTTGCGTGTTCAACCAGCAGCACGATGACCGAAAGGACACCTCTTGACCTGCTGCGCAAGCAACACCTTTGCCGCGTTCATCTGTTCCTGGCCCTTCCCCTCCATATTGTCAGGGCCCAATTCTGGTATACGGTATCCCTCGGGTCGATTGTCTGAAGCAGCCTGTGAAGGTATAGCACCACCTACAAGCCATAGCAGCCATGACACAAGGTTCCATCTGTTCTGGAACGTAGGCTCGATATACCAAGGCCGATCGATGTAGTGTACTGCGTGGTACCGGCCTGTGGCGGGGTCAAGCTTCTCACTGAACCATAACTCTCGCTGGCTCTCGCGGCGCGGAAGGCAGAGGTGTCGTAGGATGAATTTGCGAGTTGCCAGCAACGCCTCGAGAACTATAACCATGTACGATGAGGGCTCTCGCAGTTTCATCGCCATCCTCAGCCGTGGCTCCAACAGTGCTGATACAAAGTGGTGACCCAGGTTGTGCAACATCCGTGGCACATTCGTCAAAGCAATATTGATCGTCGAGACGGCCAGTCTGTTGTTGCTATCCGCGGGCAACATCTTCTCAACTTCATACGCTGTGCTCCACTTCTCGAGCTCCTGCAGGAAGTGCAAACCGTCTTGCCAGCCGTTTTTGTGAGATGGTAGTAGATCATACGGTATCTGCATCTGATCACCCATTGACTTCCAATACACACCCATAGCGCACAGTTCCACATCTATCAAATCACGCCATTCGAACTTGCGGGTCCAGCGGATAGGTTCCAGAGCGAATAGGCTGAGAGTGTACAGCATATCATCGTCCTTGATTTTGCCGGCCTTGCGGTATCGGTCATGGAGGAAGTTCATGCGAGCCACAGCATCTAGGTTGCGTTCTGTCCCAGGTTCATTGAGCACTGCTTCGACAATGAGTATGCCAGTATCCGCTGCCCGCTTAGAAGCTGAATCTGGGCTTGATAACTGGCCAGTAGCCGCCAAGAGGCCTGATATAGAAGGGATGCCATAGGTCTTGAAGATGGCGAAGAAAACAGAGATCGAGAATGTTCGAGGAAATTCTAGGTCGGCCAGTGGTCTCTGTATTCTGAATGCATCTTGCAGTGTCATACGTTTGAAGGAAGCGCGATCATTGAAGCCCAGCTTGCTCAGGGAATCTCTGCGCTGGAGCCGCAGTATTTGCACGGCTGAAAGGTAGCCAAGCACCAATGAAATGATTGCCCAGAGGATCATGTTTGCTTTGTGTTGAGTATCCGACGTCGTGGACGCACCACTGAATTGTCCCAGAAACCGTGGTGGTGCGGATTCTAAGCTGCCAAGGTTCGTCGAAAGCGATCTGAAAGCGGTCAGTCTGGGGATACTATTGAAGGCACCGGATTGACGAAGTGGAAAAGTATCGCATTGCCTTTTACAGCCTCACGAAGTAACCTTAGAGCTTGGGGCCGAGTGTGAGCCAACGCGATGAATGTTGCCTGATATTGGGAAGGCGGAAGGCGGAGCATGTGCGTCGAGCCACTACCTTAAAAACACTTTTTGACACAGGGCTGCCCCAGCCTCGCAAAAGTCCAGCCCATTAACCACTTTGAGCGGTACCGCGGCGCGAACCGTAATGTCGTTGGGCAAGTGCGACCCAGTCATTACATCTACTTCCAACTTGGCCCCACCAGTCTTAGCGACCTACATACCACTTACAGCATACCAATACAACCCTATCAGTACTAGCCTTTCAATGTCTACGGCGCTCTAAAGATAGTGCCATAGCTACCACTCTCATTGGCCAGTTTTGTAGACGGGGTTCGAAGTTGTCACACAGAAACAAAGTCCTTTGGGTGAACTCCTCTTGGTAATGGCCAATCATGTGGAGTTGCCCCTTGTCCCCAATGTGTCAGCCCGATGCATGCTCGTCTAAAGTCTGCACGCCGGCGTTGACATCCACTAGTCGCCCAATGGCGTTTCAAAACCACTGTGCTAAAAGCATCCTGCATGGCAGATGTACTGGAAGGATCATTGAAGGCCGCGAAGGCCACATTCTTACCTGGCTGTGTTTGTGAACCTCAATATGATGTGCCAGCCTTATATCATTGAGGCGCCTCAGGATACTCAGGACGAGCGATTCTGGTGACCATGCTCAGCTCTATCTTTCAGCCTTATCCAGACAACAATGGCTGACTCAGATTTATCGATTCTGACCTCTGGCTGGCAAGGCGGACCGAACCAGCGAGGAACAGCCGACATAATATGGAGCTGCTTCAGTACAATCTTCCTCTGCCTATGGACAATGTTACATCTGAATCTACCTGCACCAACAGACGGGTACTGGAAGATATTTTGGCGAAAGGCTAGATGGCTTGTGCTAGGCGTACTGGCGCCAGAGGTACCAATGCTGTTCGCGTGTGGTCAGTGGTCATCAGCCAAGAGATCTGTGAAGGAAATGAAAGAGCTTGGATTCTCGGCTGAGCAGTGGTCATTGTCACACGCCTTTTTCGCCGACAGTGGGGGAATCGTCTTGCAGTGGGACGCGGCAGAGGCCTTCCCAATCACAGCGAAACAGGTCGCATGGCTGATACGGGGTAGCCACGTTGACCTTCCAAACATACCTCTGAGAGAACTGAAGGACAAGAGCAAAGCTGATGCGTGTACTAAAGCACTCGCATCTATACAAACTGCGTGGCTCCTCGTCCAGATCATAGCAAGAGCAACTCAACATCTCGCCGTCACACCGATGGAATTGACCAGCGCTGCCTTAGCCATGACATCGCTAACCACGCTGTGGTTCTGGTTGGAGAAGCCGCTGGACGCCCAAACACCATACCTTGTATACCTGAAGGCGAGGCCGCAGGCTCTGCCGCAAGAGAACAAGGAGGGAGCGAGAGTCGAGAGCCTCGAAGTCGAGCCTATAGGTGACGGATCTAACGAGAAACCATTGCCATTGGATTTTGTCGAGTCACATGTGTACATATCCAGGAGGTGGTCGCGGAGAGTCTTCGGTTGGATATGTCAGATCGGTCTCCAGAAGCCAAAGCTCGACAGGATACCAAATGATCGAGATCCTCAGCTGCTCGGTCTCAAACAGCACATCACTTTAGGCATATCGACGGCGGCCTTCGCGAGCATTCACTTCGTCGACTGGCACTTCCACTTTGCTACCACTGCTGAGCAATGGATATGGAGGGCAAATTGCGTACTAATGTGGGGCCTACTGGCCATATACGGTACAGCTGAGGTGATTATCTGCTGTCGAGAGGGATATTCGAAGCTCGGTCTTGACACTGGTGGTGGGTACAAATTGAGGTTCCCAGCCTGCTTGTGGTTCTTCATTCCTGGAGGTATGTACTTCGCAGCGAGGTTACTGCTAATAGGCGCTGTCTTCGCTGGGATGAGGGCATTACCCCGAGGAGCTTTTGTCGACGTACAGTGGACAACATTCCTGCCGCATATCTAGCTGCCGCAGACATCAGTTCTAGCATATGGGTAAAGCGGTGAGGGTCGAGAAGTGGTTCATGATGAGACCATACTCAATTAGTCTCGATTGTGTTTCATTCCATTACCATAGTGATAGGATTAGAAGAAGACGACATAGTATGCTTTGATGTTCATTCTACTGCTCGGTATAAGCGCAGTGACTGCTCCTCAACTCGGTGTCGCCATTGTCTGCGATGACTGACCCGCGTGACACGCCTCATCTTGACGTTTCGCTCATCAAAACGTGAAATACATGTCTAGTCAATGTTGTGCTCGCGTTGCAGCAGAAGCATTTGCTGGTAAGAGCGACAGCAAGGAGTGACTCGTCGTTCTGCGACCAAACAACGATAGGCCTAAGCCGCTCGCCTGAGCTCACGCTCTTGAGCGGCAGGTGTGGTTGCAAGCCAAAGCACCTGATGGCAGAACAGGGCGGTGCACAAGGCGACTCACTGTGGTTGGCTGTGGTAAGCACCGTAGAGGCGCAGCCTGGGGTAGGCTCTTTCTCATTTCAGAGTCAGCCTCGCATGGTTTGTCTAATGGTCGAATGACCCTCTCCAACATCGTTGTAATGTCGATATCCTTGTTTGTATGAACAACATCGGGACAACAACGATAGATAACGACGCTGCTTAACTTGGGGTCAGTCGCGTGGAAGTCACCACCGGAGACTGCTAGACGGCGCGACCCGGCTAGAGCCTAAAATGGATCCCGCATCAACAGCAATGGGCGCCGCTGGCCTCCTGGGCCTCTTCACGACATGCATGCAATGCTTCGAGTATATCCAATACGGACGACAGTTCGGTGAGCACTATGAGTCCGCTGTTCTCAAACTCGATATTTGCAAGTTACGCCTGCACCGTTGGGCTCAGTCCCTCGGGCTAAGTGATGATCCCAAATCGCAGGCGAGACTTGAGGCCAGCCTGAGTAAACGAGAAATTGCCATCGCGAAGAATCTGCTCGGAAATATCGCTGAAGCCTTTGAGAACGTTGAGGGGCTTAGTAAGAAGTATGAGGCTACGATGAGACTGATCAGTGAAGATCAAGAGGGTGTGTTGGACGTTATAAATGGTGAGAGGGACGATGATGGATTGAGCACCAGGTTCAAGAGGATGCATTTGAAGGCGAAGAATAGAATCAGGAGTAGGCAGAAGACTACGACTACACTGCACAAGGCCAAGTGGGCGTTGTACGAGAAGAAGAGGTTTGAGGATCTGGTGCGAGATATTAGGGATCACACCGATGCACTGATTGAGAACTTTCCACGGACGGTGATCGTACAGGGGCAGCTCGCCGCGGAGGAAGTCAGGGATTTGACGGAGGACGCGCAGGACAGAGTGATGCTGAAGAGCATAGCTGAAGAGCATGACCGGATCCTTGCACAGGCCGTAGAGAAGGCGATCATCGTGCAGGATGGGCATGAATTCAGGGACATTCGAGTTTCCGGATACTCGAGGGCGTTCTTCGGCAATGACATTGCTTACGGAGTGAAAGCCAGGGGCAACACGTATAGCAATATGGTCATCGACGGAAATGCTGTTGTTCATGCGGGAAATGTCTATCGAGCACGTGGTCAGAATCAGATTGAATTTGGGCAGGAAACGAGGAGAGCGACAACAGATCTTGGGACTTCATCAAGTTTGGCCAGGAGATGGTACTAGGAATACTAGATGGCAGTATACAAACAAACTATCTACAGTGTGGTTGCCACCTCACACTTTCACCATTTCACAATTCATCCTTCACTTTTTTGCTACTGTGCGACTGATCCCATTCTTGGAGCCAGTCGCTGACTTTCCTGATCTCCCATTCATGAGCAGCTCTGATGAAGTCTGGCTCTGCCGAAATATTCAGGATACCATAACTGTCCCAGTGGTGACCGGCACCAGTAATCAGTAGCTGGTTGTCGCCATACCTCAAGCCGTCGTGCCCGGCGGTTGCATTTTTACCGTGATAACAGAGCTCATTCCACACGTCGGCCGCCCCATCAATGAATGCCAACCGCGGTGCAGAAATGTTGTAGCCGCCATATTGTTCATAGAAGGTCGTGTTTGGGCCGTTCGGTGGGACCCCATCCCCGAAACCCCAAGTGCACCATTGCTGGGTGTAATCGACCTGGAGAACCCGCGAGATAAGAGACGGCTGATTGGGGTCGAACGGTGCGGTCTGGTAAGCGCCTTGTTCTGTGCAAGTCGTGTACATATATGATCGAAGTACTGAGTTGGTGGTCTCCGCCCAATATGTCTTGTTCTGTGTGCTGAAACATTGCGTGGTGTTGATCAGATCTTCGCTTGGGCATATGGGCACAACAACGTTCTTCACGTATTCAGCATATCCACCTAGGCCGGTCCAGGATTGACCATTAGTGTAGTTTGAGAGCATGGTGTCCACTGCCGTGACATTCTCAGGGGCGTTCTGATCAGTGACATTGTTGCAGAACTCAAATAAATCTCGATTGTCGTAGGCGTGATACCAGTTCAGCTCTTGCCTGTGGAGATATGTTAAATTGTGATCAGGAAGAAGGGACAAAAGGAGACTGCCCTTACCATGTATACGTTGGATAATTGAGTGGTCCTCCTATCGGAAAAGCAATAGTCTGAGCAGAACCCCTAATGTCGCTCAGCGTACCAAGGCCAAAGATATCCCTGAGTTGTTGTATGGCTCGCGTGTTGTTCTGTTGGACCAGGCTGTCCATCTTGTCAATAATGTTGTTGATCCTGGTGGTGCAGTCCGAAGGCCCAAACTTCTGGATGGGATAATACCACTCGGGATAGGCCTTGACAACATGAACGGGGGCTGAAGAAGCGATACCGCCCCACAGCAGGTCCTGATACTCGACAAGGGAGAACGCCGTCTGGGCACCTGCAAGACTTCCGCCGTATAATATCCATGGCCGGCCTGGCGCCGTGAGATTGTCACCGTCAGTGACATTCTCCAGCTTCACATGCTGTGCAAAGTAGGCATTGTCTGCTATCGTCTGCTCAGTCGTCAAGAAGCGGAGCTGCTCCGTAGTAGATGTATTGTATGGGTAGCTCTCGCCATAATACCGGTTCTCGAGGATGATTCCAAGACCATTGGTTGCATTCATTAATACCTGAACGATGCCGTTCTCAAGGTTGGAGAAGCGTGACTGCACACTTGTTTCACCTCCAACGTACAGAAAGATCGGGCCACCTGGCTTATAATAGGTATTGTCGAAAACATACTTTTGTGAGAAGGTGGCGTTAGTATGTGGCTCGTAGCGAGAGCTGTTAGGGAAGTGGTCGATCAGCTGGTCGAAGGAGTACACTGTGTAGTTTGTCGGCCGGCCATCGTCACCAGTAGGACCAACCTGCCTACTTTCAAGTGTAGGGGCTGCTCCAACAACCGCTACGCTAGCAGCTGCAATGGTTGCGAGAAGCTTCATGGTTTTTGACCTGAGGTACTAGCACTTCGATGGGAGATACCAGAAGCCATGATGGCACTTCTCAAGCTTATAAGCTGCTCTGTGCACCAGTAAGCTATGCCTTAGTCACGCAGGGTGTCCCGACGTAGCTCTGCATAATCTAAGCTCACGCCCAGGGTAGAGCTTGACCGAGCTTCTAAAAGCTTGTTATCATTTGCTGGCCAGGTCTCTGATTCGTCCATCAAGAGAACATACAGAATTTTAGAGCCGGTTGCAAGCATGCGACTGGGGTGATATGCTGTTTGTTGGTCAATGTTGCATTGAAGGCGGGGCCGCTCCAGACGAAGATCTCAAGCACCTGCCTGTTCAGGTACCTTTGGAAGAGGTGCAGCTTGCGTCCCTCAGTCCCGACTGCCCATCCGCAATCAAAGCTCTTACCATTGCGTCCATCCTAAAGGCGGTTTTCAGCCTTTCATTTGACGCCGTAGGGTAGTTATTAGTATAGGTGTATCGATGGTAAAGGTCGGTAAGCATGATGAGCCTGCATATGTAATGACTGCGGTCGTAACTGCCCAACAACCGCCTTCATTGCATTAGCTTCAATGCGACACGGCACAAGGCGCCACCAACAGGTACGAGGTTTATGGTTGCTGACACACCTGGAGTTGGGGAGACCTAGGGCAAATCAGATGCAACACGTCATAGCAGGATACAAATATGGCTTGGACGGGCGTCAGGAATAATGCAATTTACCGCCAGTCGTGAAACGAAGACACCTTGCTGTAGAGCAAGTGTGCTGCAACTGTTGCTGGAAGCTGCGTTGGGGAGCCTACCTACAGTAGAGCCGTTCGTCTATTTACTGTAGCTCTGACTCGGAAGTATTTAAGATCGAGATTGAAATGAGATAAAGTGCTCAATCGAGGTAAGCGCTAGAGACATAGATGAATCGGTAACGACTGGAGCTAGTAGGCCTCAATACCATGATATGTGGTGCGGGAAAGGCTGGACCCCGTTGGTATTTGCGACAAACTCCATCATTGTACCGGTGCTCGCAGTGCTTGTATCTGGGCACAGCGACGATGAGCACCGCACTATACAACACTGCACTGGCGCAAGATGTTCGAATCTCCTCAACTGTAATCAATTTCTGGATTCTCCGTGTCCCACGTGCAGGGTGCATTGTGAGTTTTACACTAAGGCGTGTATGTTGGCTGTAAAGCTCATCCTGGACACTCAAGTGAAGGGAAGAAGAATCTATAAAGCTCATACTAAAGGCTATGCAGCCCCAACATGAGGTTACTGTTGGCTTTTAAGAAGCAGGTGCATTTGACTTAAGAGGGGCCGCCGGTCATAGAGACGCTCTCGAGCACTCAACTTCCAATGGAAGGTTGTGGTAATATCTTTGAAATGTCGAAAGTATGCATTTTCAATTACTTGGATGACATCTGTGTATTTCTACATGGATGGATGTATCCAGAGCTCTACCTAGTACAGGCTAATACATTGTCAGACACGTGAAATGACACCGCGCATAGATTCAAATTACGACTATCTTGAAGCGGCACGCCTTTTAGACCCTGTAACTTAGATACGAGCAGATCTTCTCCCCATTTAGGTAAGTGATACTTGGAATATATTGCCTTGCATTTGTTCTAGGCGGGCTATAAATACTAGAAGACATTGCTCTCTTCGATAGACTTATACCCCCAACCATGCTATGTCAAGCCGACCCAGAGACAGGCAAATGTACTCATGCCTCTTCGGACATTACCCATCACCGCTGTCCTAATTGGCAAAAGGATATGGAAACCCAACTCGACGGCGTTATCCGGAGGGCACTGGTCCATAGAGGCGGGAGCGAGCAGGAAGCAAAGCGCTTCCAAATGGATACGTGTATTACCCTGCGAGTGGCAGACATGTCAGATAGGATTTCGCCGGATGACCCAGAGTTAAACCAGCGACGCGAGATGCAGGGTATGATCACCAAGGAGGCAAATAGGAGGTTAGAGAAGGCGGAGAAGTTGATAGAGGAAGGAGCTCGGAAGGTAAGGGACGATAGCGAAGAAGGACGGATGCGGGCCGCGAATGAGGAAAGTTGGGTTCAAGTCTAGCTGGTCAGCATGTAGCAACCTCGCCAATCCAAATTTTGCCCTTGATACAGCTTGCAGATCACCAGGATCATCATCGAACTTCAATATACCTACTGAGTCCAGGTCTTCAGGATCAGAAGCCAATATGGGTCGTGGCTCGAGGCAATAGATCGATTGGGGGTAGGTATAGCCATGGTTCAGAGTCCCGAGGGGCCTTCAATGAATCTGGGGAACTTCAGAGTTGCGGACGCACCCATTAGAATGGTCATCAATAGGCGACGAAATATATTGCTCCGAGCTACGATGATCGATCATACATATTGTTTTTGATCTGCGAGGAGGTGCAGTGCAGATGCTCTCGTAGCTACAGTGAGATTGCTACTACCAGGCCCCTTGGGGCCACGATGCCGCCTGGTCTATCGGCTTCGGCCAAGCTCTCAGGTCTTGAGCCCAATAATGTTTATGCTGGCAACATAGCCGCAGTGTCGTTTTGCACTACCTTCGCGAAGCACCGGCTGGTTTTCCTGGACTCAGGACAGGAGCTGGCGCCACCAAGCCGATAACAAGCGCGCCGCATTTCTGCCGGGCCATGGTTGAGGACATGACTTTGGAGTCAGGTCTCTATGACATGCCGAACAAATTCGTTTGTCAAATCCAGGTCGTCGCACAGAGCATGATACTACGTCTGCCGATGTAGTCGGCTTGACTCGAAGCCTTGTCACAGGAGCTAGAACGAGGTTAGGTTGGTGGATCGTTCCGGCTTTTCATGAGACATGTGATTGTCGGAGGTCTCATGTCCTTTACTTTCAGGTCGCGTCGGCGATGGCTACTGCCACAGCAGCACCGAGTATAGTTGCTTCATGGGTAGGTTGAATGAGAACTTCGTGATTGCTCCTGGACGATATTGAAGAATGACCTGCTGCAATCATGTCCGCAACATATCTCTGGCATCGAGTTCGAAAACCGGGATACATGAGCATTACACTTCCGTTGGCGGCGACTGATGTTTTTGATGTCGCCTCATGGGGGCCACCATGCTTCAAAGACCATAACGCATGGATTGCTGTAGCTATATAGGCGGCTGCGCGGTGCGAGATCGCTTCAACAACTGTGCGTAGGAAGGTCATCTCGGCCGGTGTCGGTAAACTGAGTAGCCCAAACTCTTTCTGTATTCTTTCTGCTGAGCTGATACACCCCATGGTAGTGTCTTCTTCGATAGCTGCTAGAAGTGCTGTATCTAGAGTATATCTGCCACTTATGTTGTCAGGTATGAGACCACTAAACATCTGGCATGTCCCAATAGCTTCTGCGATAACGAGTCGAAGGAGCTCGCCAAGATAGCGACCAGTTGTCATGTACTCCAATGGCTGGAAGTCTGGCGCGCTATGAGCACGGTTGAGCTCTTCGTCCCACCGTGTCGTGGGTAAAATACCCTTACCGAACATGGAGACTTCGGTGTTGATGATGACCTTTTCAGCTTGCTCAAACCAAGAAGGATCCCTCATGCCGAACTTGTCTTTGCCAAGGTGCTTGACAGGCAGATAAATGGCAGCGTTAGTGCCAGTACCGAGGATAAGACTCATAGTCGTAGCAGGATCCTTGTACGCTTGAGAGAGCAGAGTAGCCGATGAATCATTGACAATTGCATTGACTTGGACCTCGAGCCCACGTTCGCGGCAAGCGACCTCTAGCAGATTGCCGAGATCTTGACCAATGACGCCTTCGTGCGCCTTGAATCCTTTGCCCATGGGTTGGACAGTACCACCTTGGTGGCTCGTCTGCTCGATGGGGAAGCTCCAAGCTAATCCTATCGAGATGGTCTCATCTTGCGACATTTGGCCATCTTTGCATTGGTGTAGCATGTCCTGTATCTTTCCTGCCATCCATGCAAAAAATTGCCTAGCAGGTAGCCGCCTGATCGACTCATTGATCTTGTTCACAGTCATATGCTTGATATTTATGCCATCATTGTCTGCAGCCCTCGTGCTCAATGCTACCAATGCGACTCTGAAAGTGGAACCACCCATGTCAAGGGCAATGAAGGTGCCCTCCTCCTGACCTGTTGGGAGGGTATGACAAAAGGAAGGCAGCATGCATTCCGTCCCACGCTTCAGCTTCTTGACGTATTCAGCATTCAGACAAGCGGACATGTAGCTCATTCGTTGTATATTGCATGGTTCGGAGAATAAGGCCAGCGCCTCTCGCTGGAACTCGTGGAGTGGTCGCATGCTCGACGTGGGAAGGACAACATCGTGATTCCTGGTCTCAAAGATCCTGCTTGCTGATTTGGGCAACCGCAGACCAATCGGCCTAATCTTCAGGTAAACGAGGAGGCGGTCAAGATGACGAAGTATTGTCTGAAATATCTCGAGAGGCACCATCGTCATCTTGGCCCCGGCGAAGCTTGTTCCGATCGTCGTGTGGTGCCTGTCCCAAGCCTGAGATGATTAGAGAATCAGGGTGCAGTAAAATAGTAGGAATATCTGTTTAGAGATTGCCAATCGTCGAAGAGCGACGTTGTGCAAGATTGAGTAGATGTCACGACCGCATGGCCACTATCTAAATAGCTGGAGGGTACGTTGCCGGGTCCAGTGTCAGAAATGCGATGTGAGAGCAACGAGAGATGTGAGCGCCACAAACAAAGGCTATAACGGAAGGATGTGGATGTTAGTATCGAGATGTCACCTGGCACGAGCATAGTCACAGTTGTATGGTGAGTTGTGGTGTCGCTGATGGACGTTACATCTGCTGCCCCAAGCTGATCGACCACTGCACTTTCTGGAAGAGCAAGAGGATTGCCGCCCACCAACGACGACTTCCGATGATGTGCCGACTCGAAGTGTAACGCTGCCAGCCTTCCGAGTCACATCGAACGGTTCCGATGCGAGTACCGACCGGTGGACTCGCGCATCCGCGTCCGCGCCGTTGAGGCGAATCCTCACCTTGCGCGATCTCGCCTGCGTTTGTCCCCATTGCCAAATCTGATGTCGGCGATCGCCTAAGCAACACTGGCATGGGTAGGTGAATTGTGTTCAGCGTCATCCTTACGGCTCAGCAAACATAATGTACCATTGTTCTATTGATTGAGGCTTCTATGACAATTACAAAAGCCCTTGCACTGGCGACAATGACTTTTCGCACGTGTTCTAGAGCGACCGCGTAGAGCACCTCATTTCGAATCAATGTACAGCCCTATAAAGTCTCGCAATGACAGCTGACGACTTGTCGCAGTTTCAGGAGTTACAAGAAGCTGATCGACATGGTATTTCAGCCTGAAACCACATAATTCTGCAGCACAGTGCTGTACTGATTCACCTATGCATCTTGCGGTTTCAAGATTGTTTCGCCTGCTGACTACATCGAAAGGAGTACCCCGGAGCACGCATAGACGAACGTGAATGTACCCTCAGTACAGGTTCAAGCATAGCTAGACGGGTTGAGCTGGCATGTATGACTGTCTTTCTTCTCTAAGAAGTACCACCTATGTTATAGTAGGTTCAACCTAGCTGAAATGAACAAGCCATCTTAACATAATCAAGGCTCCTCTCACCAAAAGCTCGAGCCGCACAACAGGGACATTGTGCCTGCCACGGCTTAGTCTCCTGCGCACCACAGAGCTCACCTCAAGATCAACAGTCAGCAGCGGTGAACAGCCAGCCAAGCCTGGATGTCAATAATAGTGACCCAGGAAGGACGACTGGAATTCCTTCTTCCGTTGCATGTCGTACAAGATGAGTTGGCCTTTGAGACTACTCGATCCCAGTACATCTACAACGGGGGCAGCATAACAGCGGGTTCCTTTGACCATTGGACGCCACGATACCTGTGTAAATTTTCCGAAGCTGCATAAAGAGGGCCCATGCATTTTTAATTCTCTGGAGCCTCCTTATCGCCATCATGCTTTGATGGAGGGCAAAAGCTACATGACTGAAGCGTCTTGGATGCAATGCTCTGAAGCAACCCTTGCCTTGCGGGAGAAGAGGGAACTTCTTGCGCGCCGCTACAGACATTCAAGTCGCGTAGCGTTTCGCGCTTGCAGACTTGTTTGAGGGAGCTTTACCCAAAGCTCGAACCCAAACAAGCAGAAGCTAGCAGGGATAAGCGAAGAACTAGCACCGGTAATCGTAGTCATGGGTCGCACTGTGGTCGAACTTCAAAGCGCTGGTCTTGTGCCTCAAACAGTACATCATATACAGCTTTGGTTACGATCAAGCATAGAAGATAACAAATCTCCAGACCCATGCATGCAGCTCGCCGTCTGGAGCGCCACCGAACAAGACCTTCTATCCCGTGCTGCGGAATACCCATTCTGCCAGCGACTATTGTGCTATTGTGGCTGTTCGCATCGCTCCCATTGTGAACTGCAACTACAGGCGAGACTTGCATTTGAAGGTTTCCAAACTTTCACTAAATAATAATTCCGGCAAGGATAAGTCTACCGGCGAACTTCACGTTTAGCTTTCTCAATAACGGCTGCCGCCCCCAGGCCACCCAAGTACGAGCTTCTAGGTGGAGGTGTTTTGACGCGACAGGTCGTAATTACCGTCAACACAAGGTTCCCTGGCTACCTCACGTAATTCGATTTAGAACTGAGTTTTGTACACCTTTGACGACAACATGACCTCTGTTTGAGACCTAACATGCACTCCTCGAATCCTTCTTCCGCCTGCATCCTTGATTCTTGCCCGCCGTTGTACAAACATAATCTGTCAGCTAAGCGACTCAGATAGGACGACGTTTAATACGGGTGCTCTTTCCTGTGCCCTCAACTCAGTCACGTCTACGCTTACGCCAATGCTCCGTCTCTCAAATCACCAACACCGTAGATATGGAAACGCGCTTCAAGAAGTTTATCAGCAATCGACGAGCACGATCAGCGACAGAGGCTGACAACGACTTGATTCGCAAAAGCGCGTCTTATGAAGCTTCTCCACCCGCAACACGCGCGCCAATCTTCCTGTATCAGCCGTTAGCTAAGAGCGCGCTGGAAGTAAGAAGGGATTGCGAGAAGGATGCCGTCCCTATGCGTTCTTTTTCATACAGTTCAGTGACCTCGGGCAAAGCACCAGTTTTCATACAGTCTCTGCCTCAGAAAGGCAATGGTCCAGTCAAGCTTCAAGCAAACCGCAGATTGAGCTCTGGAGAACTAGTCACGACTACAGACGACTTGCAGGAGACAATGCAAGACATCAGAGACGGCGATTACGTGGTTGGGAGGAAGGGGCGATCTATGTCTATCAGCCAAGGCAGGAGCAACACGCACGTGAACGAACTTCGAATGAGTCCCGTCCAATCACCCAGTTATTCGCCTTTGCCGACACCGAATTCATACACACCTATCTCTACGCATACCTGGCCCAACACCCCACGCCTGGAACATGACAATCATCTTTCAGACAGGAACAGTCTGGACACAGCAGCACCAAATATTGGTCTCGGCTTATCTTCCCCTACTAGCGCCTTTGCAGGTCGACCAAGACCAAGTCAGGATTCAGTCATCGACCACAGACCTTCTTTTAGCCGCCAGTCTGCCTCACACGAAAGCTCAAACCCTCACCAAACTCTAACACAGAACGGCAATGCCACTCTTCAAGCGCTCCGCAGAGCAGAGTACGGTCGACTAGTGGACATGTATGGGGCTGATGCTGCAGCGCGGAACCTTGCACGACTGAACCGCGAACATTATCAAGCTGCTGTCAGCCCTGTGCCGCTAATGCAACCATCCTACTCCCCTGTCATTTTCGAGCCGCTGCTAGCGCCTCCTGTCGACAGCCGGCATGTTGATTCGCGATGCACAAGCTGCATGTCAGGGACTTCGAGTGAATGGTCGGGTGCTTCTTCCCCACGGCGCAGGTCGTATGTCTCTTCCTATACTGGATCTTCGACTGCTACCGCGCAAACGAGTATAATTGAGGAAGATCCCGCAACCACAAGGGAGAACATCAGAAACATGGTCGAGCAGATGCGATCTACGTATCTCGATGCGTTCGAGCAACGCCCGCCGCCTACCACGAAGTCAAAGCCACGACGCAAGAAACAACGGAAGCCGAAATTGATCCCGTCACCTGTGCTGAACACGTCGGACCAGTACTCGCTCTCCACCTTGCCACTCCTGGGACGACAAACGTGGCACCCGGAAGATTCAGACCAGCAAATACTGTACACCAGACGGATAAACTCTCAGCCCGTCAATGTCACTGGAAGACTGTCGCCTATCCAGGCTTCGCCAAGAAGAAACGACGACAACGAAGCAGGTGTTAAGCGAGCAGATTCTACCACACTTGGCGGAATTATGGCAGACCTCACTCGATCAAGAATCAGAGCTTCCCAGACGTCAAGACGACGTAGCGAACAACAGCACGCCACTCTCGTTCCACCAGCCGCGACTGTTCGACCTGTGACGCCTCAACAACCAGTTCAAGAAGAAAAGAAAGACAGCTGGCTCAATCTTGAATCAGACTCGGCCGACGAGCTATATGTAGAGTCGCCGCACGATGTGTCACAGGCGTGCCAGCACCCGCGTGTTGTTTCACATCACTCAGTCGAGAAGGGTGACTCCGACTACGTCGAGCCTCGAGCGCCAGACACCTTCGAAGCAATCTACGAAAACCTCTTTGGTAAAGATGCAGATGACTTTTGGTCGTCTTCATCAAACATTGACACAATGCCGTCTCTGCGAATACCGTTATCAGATCCAATACATGACGATGGAAATCAGCTGTCAACGCCCAAGAAAGCACCGCAGATACGCTCAATACCCGAATCACCAGAGTACAGGCATCTGGCTCCTTCAGGTCAGACTGAGCCCACCTTCATCTGAACACACCAGACACCACATTTTCCTTTTGTTCATCAACGACAAACGATTGTATGTACCGTAGACTTGGAAAGATACCCACAAGGTTGGGAGGAAATTTGAACTAGCATGATGCGATTAAAATTGATTGAGAGCTCGGGAAATGGCGCTTGGACGAGATACGAGCTTCAGAAGCACACAACACCCTAGGCTATGATGGCACGAGCAATTTGACGAATATCCTGCATTTCCTATGTACATCGCAGTGCAAGCTAAGCTTAATGATAAGCCAGCTAGAGACGCGAGCTATAATGCGAGCTGGCAGCCCAGTAACGCTCAACCTAATCAATATCGATTTTTGAACGATAACCGGCCTTCTTCGTGCTTGTTCTGCTCTCCTCCGCCCCTCCCTTTTATATAAGCTGGTCGAGGGTTTATCCTTACCGCGGCCGTGAGTGTCTGATCCAGTCCGGGATACCCCTCCCGCGGCCTGAGGATGTGCCCTACCCTCAGCCGGTCCGGTGAATGACGCGAGGTTCTGGTTCTTTCCTCCGGGATCGAAACTTCAATACCTACGAGGGTCGGGTACGGAGATACGAACGTTTAGGTAAGCTGTTTGGGCGTAAGGATGGAGCCTGTGCGGGTACGGTAGGAGAATTAATTGTACAGTAGATGCACGCTGCAGGTACGTACATGGTGGATGAATGGGTCTTTCCGTCGTTCCTGATATTTGTACAGTAGTGCGGGTTGACTAAGCTACTGTATGTTATTCCTTGCTACTGCAAGGAAAAGTTTTCCGGTCTAATGCCTCCGTTTTGCTCCAGCTACCGTATGGATATAGATCACCTCAAACTCTAGCTGGTCACCTGGTCAGAGGCCCTGGGCCTCACATCGAGTCTGCCATATGCAAGTCCCTGTCGATGCTTGCCGTCTTTTTCCGTCCTACCAGGCTTCCGCCGTGCTTGGCTGGGTTCACGCCCCATCATCCGAACCCTCTTCGTCTCGCATTGTCCATTGTTAGGAGGGAAGTGTGATCGAGCGGAGCCAATGCGAGACACGCTTCGCCGGCTGCTCATTGAAACATGGGCCTCGACCGCCACTGACAATGATGCGGCTATCTTGCTGTTCTTCACGACTACTACGTATGCTGGGAGTACTCTTGCCTCCCCGTTGAAGCCCGACCGACCAATCTATTATTACTAGCGACGTGGCTTGCCGTTTGCTGCGTCGAGCTAGTGTTCATGATCCATCGCCTTATTTCGCCGACACACGTGTCGTCGTTTCTCGCTCAAAGCACTTGCCAGCGGACGGCGTGCGATAAATTCCGCGCTACTTCGGCGCGCAGTAATTGTGGAAGCCATCTCCTGCAGGTAATGCTTATACTGGAATGCCTGTTGTCAACCCACTAGTCTGGCCTTTTTGTGATCGTTTGGGGCCCTCCCAGGGACGATTGGTGAGGTTAGTCATGAGCGATATTTGCAGTGTTCCATAGCAGGCTCATCGATACGAAAGTCTTGCGCAACTGCTTCAGTCATCGTCCCTCTTACTCCTACTAAACGTAATCTTCTGTCTCTTGCTACTCCTCCCATCCTCCTCATCCGCAGCAGCACTTGCTCCAGCTTTCTTTTTCTTCTTGTCCTGGCCCTTCTCCGTGAAGCTCCCGGACGGCGTGCCAACTCGAGGTGTGCTCACCGCACTCCCACCTGCAGGCGTTCCACTCTCTCCATCCCTGCCAATGCTATACCCAACACTACTCTTGCTAAACACCCTGTCACCATCACTCACGGCCACCTTGCGTCGTGCCCCACCCGCCGCAGCACCACTGATGGTCCCACTGTTCACATTGCTGGATGCCGTGGTCGCAGCGGCCTTGATGTAGTTGTCGAAGCCTTTGACTATGTTTCCCGCCGCTGAGGTGTCTTCGAGATAGTTTGTTTCCTGTTGGAAGATCTGGGATTCGAGTAGTTGCAGATTGCGGTCTAGAAGGCGCTTCTTCGTGAGTGTGTCTCGTAGGTCGCGCCTCAGTTTCTCGTAGTAGGGGAGGCCACGGTCGTTTGCGTTGGGGGCTGGTTTGGTGGAGGAGTTGGGTGGGATGTTTTCTGCCATTTTGGTGGTGGTTTGCGATGGAGATCGAGAAGAAAGGTTACGCGATGTGAGACATGAGTATGTACAGGACTGCCTGCAGTCTCGTTGGATTGCAATAATGGCTGGAACGGCAGGCCTGAGACCGCGATCAGTCGTGGTTGCGATGGCAGAACTTCGGAAGAGGGAAGGAGTGATGTCGGTGCGTTGCATGTGGAGGAAGGTGCGAGTGACAGTCGACTCACTTCCAGGCTCTGTTTGTCTTGCTTCTATACACACTCTTGAAGTACTCCCCGATCGAACTCGCAGGGATGGACCACTCTCATATGGATCATAGTGGTATGAACCATGGTGACATGGGTCACGGAGATATGGACATGGGGGGCCAATGCTCTATGAACGTAAGCTGAGCGGCCCTTGAATGAGGCTACTGTGGCTTACTATGCTAGATGATCTTCACCTGGGACTCTACGAATCTATGCATTATCTTCCGGCAATGGCGAATAACCGGCACAATCTCCCTTCTGATGTCCTTGGTTGCCATTGTTGTCCTAACCGCAGGTTACGAGGGTCTAAGGCGGGTCAGTAGCCGATATGAGGTGTCTCATGAAGCACGAATGTCTGCCTACAGCAGCGCTGGTTCACGTACGTCTCTTGCCCGGTAAAATGCTCGTTGTCACTGAGACTGTGTCAAGGCGAAGCTGCTCAAGAAGAAGGCACAAGCTCATGGTTGATTGTAGGAAGAGACTCGAAGCTGAATGCTGAGCGGCAAGGCAAGATGGTCAAGGCTTTGCTTTATGCCTTGCAGGTCTTCTACAGCTTCTTCATAATGTAAGGGCGAGTACAGAAGGGAGTGTGGGCGAGATGCTGACAAGCTGCAGGCTGCTCTTCATGACATACAATGGCTGGGTCATGCTGGCCGTAGCAGTTGGAGCTTTTGTTGGCTACCTGGGCTTCAGCGTCGATATGCCTGCGACCAAGAGCGTGGCCTGCCATTAGGATCATTCCTCTTCGAGGTCATCGTCTCCGAAGCCAAAACTGAATCCCCCACGATCAGCACCTCCCTCGTCACCTGCCGCTATGACATCTTCCCACTTTCTCTTCTTCTCAACATGCGCTTGCATGCTCTCATACAGGTCAGGATGTGCATCTTGCAGCCGCTCCATGAACAGGGCGTAGGGATCTTGGATCGTGCTCCGAAATCCTGACACTTGATCAGGTTTGTTCTTCAAGAAGTTGATCGCCGAGCGGAGGTGTGATTTGGGCACGAAGTTCTGCGTAATGGCGATCGCGGGCTCAAGGTTGACCACTAAATGCCACCAGCCAGACGGGACGTGGAGAACCTCACCAGCATGGCAAATGCCTTCGATACAGCCTGGTGTCTTCCGAGCTTCTTCATGGAAGTTCAGCAGCCATTCAGCGATTGAGAGAGGACTCGTCACCTCGCTCTGATCATCAGAGACATAGACGCCTGGCGGAGTGACTGAGTTCGGAAACATGATCCAATATTTCGAACCTCGAATGACAGCATTCCACGCACTCGTGGCATTCGGGTCCTTGTGGAATGTGCTTCCGCTCCGCTCGGGTCCAATGATCAGCCATCTGTGGTCTGGACGATGCTCATCAAGAAGTATAAAAAGATCCTCGTTGAAACATTCAGGCGACCGATAGGCACCATTCACTCCGACCTCAAGATCCATTTTGTCCACAAAGCCACGATCGAACAGGTATAAGGGGCTTTCGTCCCGGTTGTTGTTCATGTACTCGACGTAATTGGTCAAGGTCCAGTCAACAGCTTCTGCTCGAAACTTGACTTGACCATATCTCTCGAGCAGCTCTTTCTCATCCCACTCTTTGAATACGCTCCAACCTCGGACAGGCTCTGTGAGGACGAATGGCTTGTCAGACCATTTCATAGCAAATTCATCCAAGCTTAGGTCTTTCAGCACTGGTATCTGGTTGTGGTTGGGTACGTTGAGTGTGAATGGCTCTAACGGTACATATGTGCATTGGAAAGGACGATACAGAGCATCAGAATATAGGTGCCGGCAATCGATATTTGGTAACCTAGTCGAGCGCTTCAATAGAGACGACCTCCAACTTCCCCGCCAGAGCACCTCAGAGTCAATCTCCCTCAATGTAAGCTCCCTCCATACTTGGTCATGGGTCGCGAATGCGAAGAAGCCTCTGCAAGTTTGACTCAACTCCAACAGCGCATCTTGGTCCAGGAACTCCAGCAGCAGCAAGAGTAGCGAATCAGGAATTTGACCAAACACACCCATTGACAAGGACAAGTCCTGATCTGCTGTTAGAGCATTCCCGCTTGGGCGTACTCCCAGTGGATGCCTTTGCAGCGACTCCCCCGACGTCTCTGCATCATAAGTTAGTTCGCTGGAGGTCGCCGCAGCCTCAATGCTGACAGCGTCTCGAAGAAATGATCCGGCCATAGCCGTTTGTATCACCGAAGCCATTGATCCTTCGCCTGCTAAAGGACTGTAATGCTGCTGCTCCGTGAGTCACTCGAGTCGCGGTAGTAGCCGGTAGCCAATGATCTGGCAGCATGCATGACCTTTCGATAGCGAATCTCCTTGTACAGTTCGACTCGCCACGAGTACTGCAAGATTTGTCTGGTGGACGTGAAAAGATCGAAGTCGAACAAAAAGTCGACTAATAGAGAAGCCACGTGATTCGCCCGAAATGTGCCTGCCGTTTTTCCTTTAACTTGCGGCAACCTCCAAATTAATTTTTTCTTGGTCGTCTACAACTTTACAACAAACCAAATCACAAAATCGTACCTCTAGAACTTGATTTCTCTTGTAAGAGAAGTCGTCAGTTCGAAGAAAACACCGTTGCTGCACGAGACAGCGACGTACTCAGCGCCACCCCACCAAATTTCTAGAGATCGCCGGCTGGTTGCCTGTGATCTTTCCGATTAATCTTTCGCAATCATGGCTGACAAGGGCCTTGAAGAGATCCCTGAGGGTAAGTCTCGATGCGCAAGCGGGATCACATGGTTCTACATGGAGATCTGAGCTTGAAGCAAATCCCACACAAACCGAGCGCAGGCTGACAGTTTCGCAGGGCAAATCGAGTCCAACTACGATGAAGTCACTGACTCATTCGACAACATGAACTTGAAATCCGAACTCCTCAGAGGTATGTTGAAAGCGGGTAGTATGAAAAAGATGCAGAACTGACATTTTCAGGTGTATATGCATATGGTTTCGAGCGACCATCTGCTATTCAGCAGCGGGCTATCATGCCAGTCATTAAGGGTACGCTATCATGAAATTTGCCAACAAGCGCAGAGGCTGACAATAGACAGGATCTGATGTGATCGCGCAAGCTCAGTCTGGTACTGGCAAGACTGCCACATTCTCTATCTCTGCTCTGCAGAAGATAGACCAAAACCTCAAGGCCTGCCAGGCCCTGATCCTCGCCCCAACTCGAGAACTTGCCCAGCAGATCCAGAAGGTCGTGGTAGCCATTGGTGACTTCATGAACATCGAGTGCCACGCATGTATCGGAGGCACCAATGTCCGAGACGATATGAAGGCTCTGCAAGACGGTCCACAAGTCGTCGTCGGTACTCCAGGTCGTGTCCAGGACATGATCCAACGACGAGTACTGAAGACCGACAACATGAAGATGTTCATCCTTGACGAGGCCGACGAAATGCTGTCTCGAGGTTTCACCGAGCAGATCTACGATATCTTCCAACTCCTCCCGCAGTCTACTCAAGTCGTCCTCCTGTCCGCCACTATGCCACAAGACGTCCTCGAGGTCACCACGAAGTTCATGCGTGATCCCGTTCGAATCCTCGTCAAGAAAGCTGAACTTACCCTAGAAGGTATCAAACAATTCTACATCGCTGTGGAGAAAGAGGAATGGAAATTGGATACGCTTTCGGATTTGTACGAGACCGTCACTATCACACAAGCCGTCATCTTTTGCAACACCCGCAGAAAGGTCGACTGGCTCACCGACAAGCTGACTGCCCGAGACTTCACTGTCTCTGCCATGCACGGTGACATGGAGCAGGCTCAGCGTGATGTCATCATGAAGGAGTTCCGATCTGGCTCTTCTCGTGTCCTCATCGCCACTGATCTGTTGGCTCGTGGCATTGACGTCCAACAAGTTTCGCTGGTCATCAACTACGATCTTCCAGCCAACCGAGAGAACTACATCCACAGAATCGGTCGTGGTGGTCGATTCGGCCGTAAGGGTGTTGCCATCAACTTCGTCACCGCTGACGATGTCCGAATGATGAGAGAAATCGAGCAGTTCTACAGCACTCAAATCGAAGAGATGCCAATGAACGTTGCCGATCTCATCTAAGCAATCACAGCCACATGGCTTCGACAGTCGTCCTCTACTTGATGAGCATTTAGGTGGCGTCTGTTTTTACGAATATCAAGCAACTGTACTAGAGAAAAGTGGGATGAAGCTTGTCTCCGACTGCTTGCCTCGAGTACCAGTTCTCTCGAAAAAGTCCGAAATTTTTACATGTGTCAGTCAGCACCTGGATTGCCTGTGTGGTTGAGCAGGCTCGAATCACAACGCAATGCTTGTTGTGAGCGAAGATGTAGGCGCACAGTAATGGCTGTTTCATTGTGCTTGTTGGTTATTGTTCTCATTTGCACAAAAGAATTGTTAGTTGAGCATTCTCACGTGTCATGAGGAGATGAGGACGATAATACCCAAGATAGACTGCTAGAGAATGAACGATATCCACGAAAGCTGCATTTTCCTTCAAGGACGATGACCATGTCTCCTGTTCACCCAGTCGGTTTGACTAGTCTGTCTGCATCAGGTCAATGTGTGAAGAGCATGCCATGTCTGTGTGATCAAAGTCGTTCCTTCCATACCTGTCAAAACTTCTGACAGGCTCCTGCCCGACGTACAAGATGCACGATGTACCGGTCATACCCACGATGCCTGTCCCAATATGTGTGTCTCTGCTTTCTCCTGTGACGTTCATCAACATCTGTACACTGCCTCTTGGGAAAGTTGCCTCTCTGCCATGCTGCAGCCTCGTGCGACGGCTCAGCAGGCCATCGAGGTCTTGAAAGTGCATCAATTGAGGAAAGAGAATGTGATCATCTTCGAGGAGATCAAGCATCTTCGTGGTGAAGTCACTAGCCGAAAGGATGAGCTCAATTACGCTCTCAAACAGGTTGCCGACCTCAAAGCTCAGCTCAAAGAGGCTGTCAACAGTGCTGTGGATCGTGACAAAATGGTCGAGGCGCTTAAAACATCAAACGAGTCTACCAGAACCAGCGTTGAACGCCTGCGACAAGATCTCGAAGCAGCCAAGGACGACTTGACTAGGAGGCTTGGAATTCAGCAAACAACTGCTGAGAAAAGTGATGCTGCAACCAAGGCATTGCGCGAAGATATCGTACAACTTCGAAAGCAAATCGAGAGCACTGATAACAAGACTGCGGATCTGATCGGGAGCTTGAACCAGGATCTCGATGGGAAGGCTGAACAGCAAGCTGTGAACGAGCTCGAAGATCGGTTGGATCAGCTACTTCAGAACCTTGAGCCGAGATTGGAGACGGACAGGAGCGTGAGCAGGGTGACCGACACCGCCGAGGAGCTTGTCAGGCAGAGTTCAGGTAAAATCGTTCATCTTACAGCATGGCAACCAGACTGATCGGACACAGACCGAGACCTGCCGAGCACCCACCGGTACGAGGAGAGCATGTGGAAGCCCATTCGCAGTGCACTCGAGGCACAAACACCCGCTCAGCAAGACCCTAGCACCATAGCCCGGCAAATTACGGAAGAAAGAGCTGAAGACCACCCCCCAGCCCTGACACCTCTAGACGCTGAAGCTAATCCGAGAAGAAACACAATCAGCAACATACACCATGAAATAGCGAATCAGGATAAGCAGCCCGCTCTCGTTGCGCGACCTATGACTGCTCAACAACAAAATGTGCCTGAACAGCCATCAAAGCAGCGAGACATTCGAACAGTGACAACTGAGCATAGATCAGGTCCTGTGCCTCTCCCCTCCCCGCAAGCACAGATCTCACGAACACACACAAACCCTGAGGCCATGAGAGAAGCTCTGTATGCTATACTGAAGCTAGGGCAAGGAGGGAATGCGTCCCTAGCGCAGTATTTGGCTCGATTCAAAGACTTTCTGGCGCTGGTAAGAGCCGACGAAGATGTTGCCGGCATCTGCTTGACATGGTTCTTGGAGGGTTTGGCCGAAGTTAAGGAACGGTGTCCCATCGAGGAATGGCTAAGGACGAGCGAATGTCCGTTGCAAGCTGTTCGAGACTGTATCATCATCCTGACTCGGTGCCTGTCCAGTAGCACTCGCGAACCACAAGGCAGATTGAACCCGATTGACCGATGCATCGTTGATCCTAGCGCCACCACGAAAAGGAAAACTATTTCTGAGATGCCAGTCAGTGGCAAAAGCATGGGAGGTGCCAAATTAGAGCAAGGTGGTTTGTCGCACGAGGAAAGGTCAGAGGAAGCACACAACCCCTTGGTAGGTTATTCGCATCCTCAAGAGAGCAGATCAAGCTCTCCAACTAGAGGGAATTCAGGCTTGGATGCAGCTGCTTATGCTACAGCCGTGGTTCAGGGGAGCAACCAGACTCCGATGGAGAGAGAATCTCGAGGCAAGAGCTGCGGCAGGGGTGCAGATCTGAAGACGGCAACAAGAACTGGCGCTGGCCAGGGTGCGAAACGGCAATCACAAGCAGCAGCTACGAAGCGAGAGAGGATGGCGAAGGTAGTGAGATCGGTGAGGGAGAAGTCGCCCATTCCGAGAGCAGCGACACCAGAAATACCCGTGGTGACCGCCAAAATCCCCAGGATGCTGGCGGAGCTGTCAACGTTCAACCGTCCACCGCGGCCTCAGAAGGTTGTTGAGGACTCGACAAAACAGAATTGGCCACTCGTCAAGAGAAGAGGCATTTTTGATCCTCATGATGGTGATGAAGGATGTATGCCATCAACCCCACCGAACAAAGCTCAGCCGTTACCACGGACACCAGTTCCTCGAGCACTAGAGTCCGGCCACGGTATCTCGAGAGTCCCTACCCTCGTACGTCTTACGAGAGCGAGGTCAGCAATCCTGGAGACGAGCGACCCGATCCGCTTGCCACCAGTAAAGTCCCAGAAAAGTCACGGTAAGCAGGCAATGGAGGTGTATCAACAGCGGAAGAGGAGGAAGCTAAGAGATGACACACCTCCGGATATTCCTATCTTGACACTGACTCCGAGCGACTTCAACGAGTAGAAAGGGGTATTAGCTGGCGTGGTGAGGTTCCGTTCACAGACTTGATAACGGTGCAGGTAAAGGCAGATAGAGTATATAGAGCTCAAGGTTGCAGTGAGCTGCAATTTACATATAATGCTCCCAAGCAGTGTTACTCCGTAGCAACAGATGACTGTCTGGTCAAAGTGATGGAGACGATATCGGAGATGAACCTACGATGGTGAGAGCAAGACCAACAATGATTTCCAAGTGCCTGATGTTCCTATCCTTGATCTTCCGGGGGCTACGGTGCAAGTTCCGAGCATGGCAGCCCAAAATGCTGATTAGTAGCCCCTAAGCGCTAAAGCTCAGCAGTTCCGACCTCAAATTTCGTCACCTTGAAGCACATGCCAGCTCCGCATCGCACTTGCACGACAGAGCTCTTCGTACCTTGCAGCTGAGGGAGCTTCCGAGTGTACAAACCCCACTCGCAACTATGGCACAAGCTCCGGCAGAGGTCAAATTAGCCATTGATACGATGGTCGCGACCTCTTTTAGACATTGTTGTAGTGTCGAGCCCGTCCTGATTCGCATTATACCTTGACAGCGCCAGTGTATTGTGTGAGAAGAGCTGATCCGCACTATCAGCTCGACACAAGCAGCACAATTGGCCCGCGAGAGTTCTACGTCTGACAGCGTTGGCTGCTAGAAGCAGGAGCAGAGAACGAAAGCCTCGGGTCGTGAAGCAGACATCAATCGTCTGAGGCGGCAGAACACCTTGTTCTGACGCTTGGTTACCTGCCACAAGAGCGAGTCTATCTAGCCAGGACACCGAACAGCAGAATGGCCGCGCTCAAAGCAAACTGCCGTAAGGTTATGTGCATTGGTCGTAACTACGCGTATGCCATAGCTCTCTCCTTCACATAACCCCTCTTCTCTATACTGACGTGAATCAGCGACCACATAACTGAGCTCAACAACACAAGACCCAAGAACCCATTCTTCTTCCTCAAACCAACCTCATCAATCCTCCCACCCCCTCACGACAACACACCAATCCACATCCCCCGCAACGTCAACGTCCACTTCGAGATTGAGCTCGGGATCGTAATCGGTAAGCCAGCCAAACACCTGCGCATCCCCGGTTCGCTCCAAGACGACGACGCAACGACCCAAGCCCTCCACTACGTCAAGAGCTACTTCCTCGGCATCGACCTAACCGGTCGCAACGTCCAAGAAGCAGCCAAACAAGCCAGACTCCCCTGGACAATCGCCAAGGGCTTCGACACCTTCCTGCCCATTAGCGAGGAGATCCCGAAGGAGAAGATCCCTGATCCGCATAATGCGCGCATCTGGCTGAAGGTGAATGGGGAGACGAAGCAGGATGATAACACGAATTTGATGCTGTTTCGGGTGCCGAGGATACTGAAAGATATCAGTCGGGTGATGACACTTGAGGAAGGGGACTTGGTTATGACGGGAACGCCGAAGGGCGTTGGGCCGATCAAGCCGGGGGATCGCGTCACGGCGGGGATTGAGGTCGATGGGAAAGAGATTGAGGAGGGAAGGATTGATATTGGGGTTGAGGATGCGCCTGAGGGAGGGTATGATTTTGCGAAGTTGTGAGATGGAGGTGTCGGTCGCAGATGGGAACATGAGGATACGAGGACAGAAGAGCGCCTCGTTGTATGGTTGTACTTCCTCCAGCATCTTCGTTCAATGGCTACCAATCGATTCTCGCTCCTGCCTCTCCGTAACGTCTTCTCCAGCTACTTAGCTTTAATATTGATTACTTTGATCTGCTACCTAATAATGTCGACTTTTAGATGTGTGCCATTGTGCATACACCTCGACAGTGGTAACATGATTACGAGGCCTTCCATATTGCACCTAGAGTGGTTTTGGGATGGTTCCGGAAAAGTAATAATCGCAGCTTCCCAGCTATCCGTTACTGGACATGACCTTCCAGAACATCCAGATGTCGAACATAGCTTTTCAAGCCTACGGTACATAGTTGTGTAAGAATTGACCAAGGTGCCGGCGAGACTCCACCGGAAAAGCCTTTGCGGCTCATCGTCTTTACCGTTGCTTCTTCGATCCGAGTCTCGAAGCTTTTGAATGACACGAAGCCTTCCCGCTGGAACTCAAGGTGGCCGCTCTCTTCATCTTGCCGAAAAAGTTTCATAGCAATTTACACAAAGTAGCAAGGCGTCGATAGTTTGTCATGTGGGTCTTTTCGGGAGTTTGTGGCGCTTGCGCCTGGGTCTTTTAAGCTGGGCCATGCCCTGCGCGTTGAAGGGCTAGTACTGGTATAGGTGGTATAGTATGGTGGTAAGTGGTATGAAGGTCGGTAAGACTGGTGGGGCCAAAGTCGGAAGTAATGTAATGACTGGGCCGCGCTTGCTCAACAGCGTTGCCTAAATTGTGCCATTTCAGGTCAACCGGCATGCCTGGCCTGCTGGCTAAACTGTGCTCGACAGTTGCGGCTAAGTGCCGGTACCCTAACGCTTTTGGCGAGATGTGGCACACGTGGCATGGTGGAGCGGACTTCTGTTGACGACCTTGGCACAACAACTTCTCTTTCTCACATCGTAATGCTCGCCTTCAAGACAGCATTGCGGTTCATGAACTACCTCAGGAAGCTTCTAATGGATGTTCTGCACATGGGGTGTCATGAGTCGTACTCGACACGTGCCGCCCGATGGCATTGCATACCCTGTCTGTTCGTGGCGGAATCAAACAATTGAAAGTTTACATGGCTGAGATTGGAGACCGGGAAAGGCGTCCGCCATCAAATATAGCGCCATATCGAATCGTTCTCAGCTGCCTCACTCATCGCCATCCCTCTCTGTTGACATGACAGACGTCGGAAATGCAGTTGAGACGTGCCTGCTCTCCGCTTGTCCGTAAGGATGGTCAAGGCAAGTGGGACGAGTCTCGCGATAAGGAGTGTCCCTGTCGTGGTCAGACGTGTGGCCCACGCCATCACAGAATATATCATGATCACCAAGCCTTGAGAATTTCCCTGACTTGTTCTGCTGATCTGCGCCTAGCACATCGATCTTTACTTACAGTAAGCAGGCTTCAGCTCATATGTTTCATAATAGCTAGACCGAACTACAAGAGTGTTCTACTCCGGACACGCTGAGAAACACTCATCACCACTCGCTTGCGGCGCGCACAACCGCCGTAATGGGTTCTTTAGACTCGTCTGACCACCTCAAGCAGTCTCCCACGATAGAGGTCAAGGATCTTCAGCACGGCACCTCCAGCGATATTGAGCTTCCACTCAGGTCGCCTTTGCCCCAGAAAATAAAGCAATGGCCCTCAGAACCGTTGTCAACACACTACTCCTGGGAGTACGAATTAGCCATGAACGTCTTCGATAGCGTCCTTTGCCTTATTCCGATTGCTCTGATCGCCAAAGCCGGCCTCTGTGTTTTCGCCTCATACCATGACATGGAACAGGGTCACGTAGGAGCAAGGATAGTCGAGGCCAGCTTCATCAGCCGGCAGCTCGTTGAGGTAAACAGTCAAATTACGACGCTGTTCACGGTCTGCTTTCTCGTCATAGCAGCGACACTATTCAAAAGATTGGCGTTGTGGAAGGCACAGCGAGGGGCAACACTGGCTGAGTTGGAACTGCTTCAGGCTTCGGTGTCCCCGACCTCCACTTTAAGAGTTATGTTTTCGCTACGGATGTTCAAGATTACGAGTCTGGCCATGGCTGCTACTTGGATCTGGTACTACGCTGGATCTCAAGCGGCGCAACGAGAATTCACAATTAAAAGCTCGCAAAAACCAGTTGACTGGCGCTTCGCTACACTGAGTCCGGATGCACAATCACCATACGAAGATGGCACCTGGGCAAATTACAGCCAGGTCGAAACGATAGATATGAGTTCAAGGTACCACATATATAGTCAGGACACTCGTGGACCTCTATTCTATACCGCTGTTTCGGATGTTGAAGAAGATGCTCTACCTTTCATATTTACAGACGCGCAGACAGACGAGGAGTTCTTCTCGACCTGGACGCCCGTTGAAAACCGCACCGCGTGGCAACTTGCTTCATCTATTGGTGCACGATACTATGTCAACAAGCAAAATACAAGTGATACAGAGAGCGATCGTCACTGGTATGCAAAGCGCATGATTGGCGAATGGGCATACAATAGCTCGCTGATCCATATTCAGTGCTCGAATCTGGCATTTTCAGAGGAAAAGGCACCCTTGGGCTTGCTCGAGTCAATGACAATGGCTTTCAATCTGACTAACGCGACAACCAACACCAACGACCAGCGGGCCTTCGACTTCTGGCAGCGTTTCAACATCTCCCACTCTCTGACTGCTACATGCAACGTATCGCAAGCTAATGTGGAGAACTGGGTAGTGTGCTCCTCAGCATCTTGCAAGGTCGAGAAAATGCGCAAGCGTCCAGGTTATGACACGATATCACCAAGAACACTCTTCAACAACGATGCAAATGCAAGAGCTTTCATAGACGGCATACTCTACGCTTGTGGGCGGCCTACAGACATTAACGATATCACCACTTTCGAGGCTGACAATGGCCTCACTGCGCTCACCACGTCGATTCAAAACAATCAATTCCGCTTCGGCAGTCTGGCGGCTGACATCCCATATTACGAGCAGCAGATGTCTTATCAGATAACAAAATACTTCAACACCTTTCACGCAGCGTCAATCAACCTTAAATATGACCATCAGATCGATAGGCAACAGTTATCGTTCCTCGATGGGAATTTTACTCTCGAGTCGAATGCAGACTGGGTCATTTCCACGTTGAAAGCAGCACCTTACGAACCCTACTATGCCATCTCCTGGCCTTGGATAGTGCTCGATGTCATCTCTTGCGCTGTCCTGCTCGCTGCAGCTATTGCTGCGTTCTGGTTAAGGCAGAACACCGAGGCGCCCGATATCTTTGGATACGTATCGTCGCTGACACGGGAGAACCCTAGACTAGACCCTGAGGGTGGAAGTGCTTTATCTGGCATGGAACGGACGAGGAAGATGAAGCATGTCAAGGTCAAACTTGGTGAGATACCGTCGAGCGATGGGTATGGGAGGATAGGGCTGACATATGTTGACGATCGTCATGATCAAGCGCACGACCTCGAGAAAGGCAAGCGGTATAGATAGCACCATTCAGACACAGCGGACAGCTGATATGTGATTTTCCTATTCAAAAATCCCGTTCCTCCCGTTGCAGCGCTGTCACGCGGTGCGCAAGCAACGTGGCCGGTGCTACGGGAAGATCACAACCAAGAAGTGCCTGAGTACCGGCCACGTTGCTTTCGCGGGGCGTGGCTGTCATTGCTCGTCCAAAAGGAACCGTAGAGACCGAGTGCGCGAACAGCGTCTCTGGATTTAGCAGCTCGCCCTATAGACCTGACACTTTCTGCTTCGTGCTCCACGATCCTGGAGCTACTACTATTGTAGCTCTGCTTCCTCAGCATATGCCCAGGAACATTCTTGCTCGCCAACAAGATACTTCGGGAGCGACGGACGAAGCAGCGGTGTGCAACATCCAAGTCTTCTGAATGACACGCCTCACCTTGAGGCTCTTATTAGTAGGGCTATGGCACTGAAGAGGCGTCACGACGACATCGAACACGATATCTCCAAAAGCCAGCAACCGTCCAGCGACTTCGAATCATCCCCCGTCGAAGATCGCGCATCCAAATTTGTAGCTCTTTTCTCTCCGGACATACCACCCAAAACGCTCCAGACACATCCGCCGTACAAGTCTGCCACCCACCGGATCCTGGCTTGGCGCCGCCCATCGAAGCAGCAGAGCTTGATACCCTCGCCCAACGCGCCAGGTAAGATGCTCTACGATACGGGCTGCGATGATGATGGCGAGAAATATGCTGGGA